>Ga0255194_1000077_pt1 | contig 24538 bp, 26 predicted proteins | sample Miss_Yuk_RepB_8h_FD_183617 | JGI IMG/M metagenome (GOLD analysis project Ga0255194, IMG submission 183617) | Freshwater microbial communities from Mississippi River, Louisiana, United States - Miss_Yuk_RepB_8h | ecosystem: Environmental > Aquatic > Freshwater > River | place: USA: Louisiana... | reverse complement strand
CAACGATCCTAGTTGCCGGTCCTGATTTTGGAACTGGCTCCTCCCGCGAGCATGCAGTTTGGGCCCTACAAAATTATGGATTTAAAGTAGTACTTTCTAGTCGATTCGCTGACATCTTTCGCGGCAACTCCCAAAAAATGGGTTTGCTAACGGTAATTTTAAACCAAGATGAGATTGAAAAGATTTGGCAAACAGTTGAAAATAAGGCAGATACTCAAATAACTGTTGATCTTGAGAGTAAAACCGTTTCCTATGAGGGCAAAACCCTGAACTTTGCCATCGATGATTACACCCGCTGGCGCCTAATGGAAGGGCTAGATGACATTGGCCTTACCTTCAGAAAGATTGATTCAGTAAGTAAGTTTGAAGAAAAAAGAGCGAGTTTTAAGCCTAAAACACTGCCTATTAAGTAATCTAAAACTCTAAAGTAATTATTTAGAGTTATCGAATAATTGCCTAAAAGCCTTGATTTACAATAAGAATTTGCTTGCGACACACCCAATAAATACATCAAAGAATTACTACTCACCCATAGATTAACCCTTAGTTAAGCGAATGCTTAATGTTTACGCGTAAAAATAAGGGGATCAAATGAACAAGGCCCAGTTCATCGCTTATCTAGCACCACAATTTGGTGATAGTAAGAAGGAAGCTGCTCGCGCCGTAGAGGTTGTTTTTGATGCGATTGTTCGCAACATCTCTAAGGGTGATGATGTAATGATTAATGATTTCGGTAAGTTCAAGAAAGTAGATCGTCCAGCACGTAAGGGACGTAATCCATTTACCGGGGAGACAATCCAAATTAAAGCAAGCAAGAAAGTTCGCTTTTTGCCTGCAAAGGGTTTGAAAGAGGTAATCTCTGGCGCCCGTAAATTAGGTGCAGCACCAACGCCTCCAGCAAAGGCAGCACCTGCAAAGGCTGCAAAGAAAGTTGGTAAGGCAAAGAAGGTTGCTCGCAAAACAGCAAAGAAAGCGAAGAAATCAAAGCGTCGCTAATTAAGTAATTAAAAACGGGATCTCATGCGTGGGATCCCGTTTTTTTACGCTCATTTATACCCATTTCTCGTATTGGTCGTAGAATTGCACAGTGTCAACTGAGTTGAAGATTTCATATTCGCCTCCAACTGGAAAACCACTTGGTGTCACTGGCTGGTTTAGATTCGGCGCAATTTTATTGCGACCACTACTTAATTTAATTGCAAAGCGGGATTGGCGGGGAGCAGAAAATCTACCTAAGAGTGGGGCTGCGATTGTGGTCTGCAATCACATTTCATATGTTGATCCACTGCTCTTTACCCACTTTCTTTATGACAACGGCAGAGCTCCAAGATATTTAGGCAAAGCTTCCTTATTTAAACTACCAATTATTGGCAGAGTATTACTTGGCGCAGGGCAAATTCCAGTCGAGCGAGAAAGTGCAGTAGCCTCCCAATCTTTACAGCATGCAATTGCTTTTTTAAAAGCAGGTCACTTATTAGGTGTTTACCCAGAAGGCACCTTAACTAGAGATGAAAATTACTGGCCAATGAAGGCAAAGACTGGAATTGCTCGTCTTGCGATTTTGTCGCAGGTACCAGTTATTCCTTGTGCGCAATGGGGAGCACAGAAAATTCTGCCGGCTTATAGCAAGAAGCCAAAATTATTCCCACGAACTAAAGTGACAGTTGTAGCTGGTGAGCCACTTAATTTTTCAAAGTGGGCTGGCCGAGCTGAAGATCCTGTAGCACTGGAGGAGGCAACCGCTTACGTGATGAGCGCGATAACTAAATTATTAGAAAACATTCGAGGTGAGATTGCACCTAGCGAAGTATTTGATCCAAAAAAATCAGCTTTGCCAAGAATCGGTAATTTTAAAAAGGATGACAAATGAAAAAAGTTGCCGTTCTTGGATCCGGTGCGTGGGGAACAACCCTAGGTCAGGTAATGGTGGACTCCGGACAACAGGTATTAATCTGGGGAAGAAATAAAAAAGTGGTGCGGGAAATTAACCGACGTCACTCAAATCGAAGATTCTTAAAAGGAATTGACCTACCAAAAGAGTTAAAGGCAACGACTGATATTAAGGCAGTGCTTGAGTTTGCTGATGTGATTTTATTAGCTATTCCTTCCCAAACCTTGCGGGAGAATTTGGATTCATGGAAGAGCTTTTTCCCGAGGGATTTACCAGTAATTAGTACCCTAAAGGGAATTGAGGTCCAAACTCAACTGCGAATGACTGAGGTTGCTGGGGAGGTACTTGGTATTGATAAATCTCAATTTGGGTTAATCACTGGCCCAAACTTGGCAAATGAAATCATTATGCGCCAGCCAGCGGGTGCGGTAGCAGCCTCGGAGAATCCAGCAAATATTGAAATCATGCAAGGTATGTTTTCGACTAACTACTTCCGAATATATCCATCAAATGATTTAGTTGGTTGTGAATTTGCTGGCGCAGCCAAAAGTGTGATTGCACTTGCAGTGGGAATTGCAGTTGGTATGGGCTATGGCGAGAACACTCAAGGATTAATGATTACCCGCGGCCTTTCTGAGGTTGCTCGGCTTGGTGGTGCTTACGGCGCTAATCCACTTACATTTTTAGGACTTGCTGGAATTGGCGACTTGGTGGCAAGTGCGCAATCACCACTTTCAAGAAATAGAAGTTTTGGTGAGGTTCTTGGCAAATCAGGTTCAATCGCAAAAGCCAGAGCTCAAGTCTTAAAAACAGTTGAAGGTGTTTATTCAGCTGGTGCGATGCTTGAACTAGCTCACCGTGTTGGTGTTGAGGTGCCAATTATCGAGGCTGTATCTGATGTTGTTGCCGGCACTTTGAATCCAAAGGATGCAATGACCCGATTAATGGCTGTGAGTATTAAGGCTGAAATTTGATGAGTAAAGCACGGGTTGCAATTATTTGCGGTGGCAAAAGTAGTGAACATGAGATTTCATGTGTATCTGCAAACGGCATCTTAAATTCAATTGATCGAAATTTATTTGAGCCAGTTTTAATAGGTATTACCAAAAGCGGTAAGTGGCTACTGCTTCCAGATGATACAAATTTTGCAATTATCAATGGCGCACTTCCTACCGTGCCTGAATCTGGTGTTGAGATCAGTATTACCAGTCAAGGGTTATTTTCAGGCGGTAAAGCTTTAGCAATTGATATTGCATTTCCAATTTTGCACGGTCCATATGGTGAGGATGGAACTATTCAAGGACTCTTTGAAATGATTGCAATTTCATACGTTGGCTCTGGTGTACTTGCAAGTGCTGTCAGTATGGATAAATCCTATGCAAAGCCAATCTTTGCCGCCGCTGGCTTAAAAGTTGCTCCTGGGATTGTGGTTACATCTGGCGATTTTGAATTGCCAAGTAATTTAACCTTTCCATTATTTGTTAAGCCAGCCAGAAGTGGCTCAAGTCGGGGAACTGCAAAGGTTAAGCAGCAATCAGAGCTAGCTGCAGCAGTTAATAACGCTCTGGAATTTGATACCAAAGTGATTATTGAACAAGGCGTGGTTGGTAAAGAGATTGAATGCGCTGTGTTGCAAGCAGATGGAAAGTTAACTGTTTCCCAAGTAGGACAAATTCTTTTGTCCGATAAGTATGAATTTTATGACTTTGAGGCAAAATATTTAGATAACTCCATGCAACTAGTTGTGCCCGCAGATCTACCTGCTGGGATAGAGGCAAAAATCCAACAAGCCGCTTTAGTAGCATTTAAGGCAGCTGGTTGTGAGGGTTTAGCACGGATTGATTTCTTTTATTCAGCTCAAGGTGAAATCATCATTAATGAAATCAACACTATGCCTGGCTTTACACCAACCTCTGTTTATCCAAAATTAATCGAAAAAAGTGGAATTAGCTATCAGCAATTAATTACAAAATTAATTCAAACTGCTCAAAATAGATCGCTTAGTATCACCCGATAGTAATTATGAATGGGGTATTAGAAAAATCAGCTGTTAAAAGGGTAGTAGCTGCAAAGGAAAAGTTTGGTATCTCTGGTCAAATCAAAGTGTTAACTGAAACTGCAAAAAGTGCAGCAGAGGCTGCCGCTGGGCTGGGAATCGAAGTTGGGCAGATTGCCTCCTCGATAATCTTTAAACTGCCAAACAACTCACCATTATTAGTAATAACCTCTGGCCGACATCGTGTTGACACTGAACTGGTTGCAAGTAATTTAGGCATTGAAAAATTAGAGCGAGTTGATGCTGATTATGTAAAAGAGAATTCAGGATTTTCAATTGGAGGTGTGGCTCCAATTGGATGGATCAACATGCCTTCAGTGACTTTAATCGATGAAGCTCTCAATGATTATGATGTTGTCTGGGCAGCAGCTGGACATCCTCATGCGGTCTTTCCAACTAGCTACAGTGAATTGTTGGGATGCACAGGAGCAAAATCGATGATTGTTGGTATGGTGTCTAAATGAAGATTAATAAATCAAGATTGTTTGAATGGTTAGGGGTTGTTACTGCAATCGTCTATTCATTACTTGTTGCCGCCAACATTGGAGCTGAGTTTATTGGCTTTACCCTGTTACTGGCCTCCTCTGCATTCATTGGAATTTGGGCATTCTTAGGCAAGCACAAGGGAATATTGTTTTTGCAATTCTTTTATGCAACAGCTGGGGTAATTGGAATGATTCGCTGGTTTTAGTGAATATTTTAAGTAGACAAGATTTTCCAACCGATCGAAAAGCTTTCTTAAAAGATTTTATCTCCGGCATAACTGTGGCAATTGTTGCCCTGCCGCTTGCAATTGGATTTGGTATTACATCAGGAATGAGTGCGGCGGCCGGTATTTCAACTGCAATTATTGCTGGATTTATTGCTGGCCTATTAGGTGGCTCACGGTTTCAAGTAAGTGGACCAACTGGTGCAATGACAGTAGTGCTAATTCCGGTAATCCATAATTACGGAATTGGCGCAATTCCAACCTTAGGAGTTATGGCTGGCGCCATGGTCTTACTTATGGCACTTTTTAAACTTGGAAATCTGATTAAAAAAGTACCGATACCAGTTATTGAAGGCTTCACCGTTGGAATTGCACTTGTTATTTCACTGCAACAAATTCCTTACGCATTGGGAGTGTCCAAAGGTCAAGGGGAGCGAACTGTAGAGATTGCAGCAAATACAATTCAATCTGCACTTGATATTGGACTTAAGTGGCAAACAATATTGGTGGTAGCAGTAACTTTACTTATTAAGTTTAATATCGTGCGAATAGTGGAATCATTTAAGATGAAAATGTATTTTCCAGCTAGCTTTTCAGCCCTTTTTTTGACTACCTTGATAGTTAATGCCTTTGATATGGATGTTAGCTTTATTGGTGATATTCCAAGAAATGTTTCCATCTATACCTCACCATTTTTAGATAGTGGTGATTACCTAAGTTTGCTTCTTCCAGCATTTTCGATAGCAATTTTGGTCGCCATAGAATCATTACTTTCAGCCAGGGTTGCAGATGACATTTCCAATACACCTCTCGATAAACAATTTAGACCTAATCAGGAGTTGTTTGGTCAGGGCAGCGCAACAGCTGTGGCATCAATCTTTGGTGGCATGCCAGCAACAGGGGCGATAGCACGCACTAATGTGAATGTTCGGTCTGGGGCAATTACTCGCGTTTCAGCGATGGTTCATTCAATTTTCTTACTTCTTATTGTGGTTTTCCTTGCGCCGATTTTTTCTCGTATACCAAGTGCAGCGATTGCAGGAGTTTTAATTGGAACTAGTTTTAGGATATTTAATAAAGCATCTATGCTTGAAATTTTCAGATCATCCAAAAGCAATATATTTATATACATCATTACTGCTTTAGTTACAGTCAGTATTGATTTAATCTGGGGAATTGCGGTAGGAATTGCTCTCTATCTAATTATTAATCAGTTTAAGAGAGCAATTGCTACTAAAACTTTTAGAAAGTAGTTACTGGACAGGTAAGAGTTCTAGTTATGCCAGGAACACCTTGCACCTTTGCCAATACTGTTCGACCTAAATCTTCCATGCTGGCAGATTCGGCTCGCATGATTACATCGTATGGGCCGGTAACTCCTTCAGCGATGGTTACCCCGGCAATGGCAGATACAGCTTTGGCAACACTTGAAGCCTTGCCAACTTCAGTTTGAATCAAAATATAAGCCTGGACAGACATTTGTAGCCTTTCAATTTACATTTACCAGTTCAACAATGAACGGTCGTGATATTAAAGGGTAGCCTATAGCGAGTTAATTGGGGAGTGCCATTGATTGAATCAGAAGCTGGGTTGATAGAGCGCTTGCGCGATCTATTTCACACCTCATTTGAAAATGGGGTTGAGGTTGGAATTGGTGATGATGGTGCGGTTATTGCTGCCAATGATAATAAGTTAGTAGCAACGGTAGACATGGCGGTGGAGGAGATCCACTTTAAAAGAGAGTGGTCCACACCCTTCCAAATTGGCGCAAAGTTAACTACCGCAAACTTAGCCGACCTCTTTGCCATGGGATCTACGCCGAAATACTTACTTGTGGCTGCTGCGATAACTGAGGTCAATAACTCCCAAACTGTTACCGATCTTGCAAATGGGATTAGATCAGTTGCTGACAAGTTTAAAGTTTCTGTAATTGGTGGAGATTTAAGCAAGGCTGAAAAAATGAGCCTAAGTATCACCGCACTTGGTGAGCTAACTGGCAAAGCGATAACAAGAGATGGTGCAAAGGTTGGCGATCTGGTTTACCTAAGTGCGCTACCAGGTTTATCCGCCGCAGGTCTAGCGATTCTAACTAGAGGGCTTAACCGACCAAAGTATGTTGTTGAGGCGCACCTAAATCCAAAATTAACGGCTCCAAATAATTTAATGAAGGTTGCGAATGCGATGTGTGACATAAGCGATGGCTTAGTTACTGATGCAGGAAATATCGCAAGAGCATCTGGGGTAAATATAGAGCTAAGTAGAGAGCACCTGCAGAAATCAGGTGATTACAAAGATCTTGCCGAACTTGCTACTGAATTAGGTGAGGATGTTTTTGATTGGATACTAACTGGCGGTGAAGATCATTTCTTCTTAGCAACAGTCTCGGCCGATAAAGCCAGTGATGATCTTGGCTTATTAGTTGGAAAGGTTGAAGCTGGTAGTGGTGTTGTGAATTTAGATGGAAAAGCAATTACAAAGGCTGGATACCAGCACTTTTAATTAACGAGAGACTTTTCCAGCCTTCAAGCAGGAGGCGCAAACATTCTTACGCTTTGTTTGACCATTGATCATAGTGCGAATCTTTTGAATATTTGGATTCCAACGACGGCGAGTAGCGCGCTTTGAGTGTGAGACGTTATTGCCAAAGCTAGGTGCTTTGCCACAGATATCGCATACTGAAGACACTTTACGTACTCCCTTGTAATTGGTTTAACTCACTTAATAGAGGCGAAAGATTACCTTGTCAGGGTATTAATTGGCTAATCCAGTGGGCAATTACGCACAGAAAGCCACCGGGCGTTAGATACTTCCACTATGGCCACTCTTTCAACCCGATTAACAAATATCGTGGGCGACCGAACAGCGCAAGTTTTAGAGAAATCTTTTGGCATAACCACTGTAAATGAATTACTTCGGCACTATCCACGCAGGTATGTAGTTCGAGGTGAATTAACTGATATTTCAACCTTAGTTGCCGATGATGAGGTAACAATTTTGGCAGAGATTGAAGCGGTAAAGCTTCGCCGAGCAAATGGTAAAAACATTCTTGAAGTAGTAGTCACCGATGGCAGCGCGAATTTATCCTTAACTTTCTTTAACCAAGCTTGGCGCGAGAAGGATTTAAGAGCAGGAAGAGTTGGCCTATTTGCTGGCAAAGTTGGAGTATTTAAAGGTAGGCGTCAGTTGGCTCACCCAGATTATCAACTGATTCCAGATGGCGATGATGTAGATGCGGCGGTAGCTGAGTTTGCTGGGAAGTATTTACCGGTCTATCCAGCAACTGGAAAATTACCTTCCTGGAAGATCATGCAGTGCATGAAATTAGCAATTGATTCGCTCGATGATTTACCAGATTACCTACCTGCCCAGATCACTGAACAGTTTAAGTATCCATCATTAAAAAAAGCATTTTTAGATATTCACCAACCACCTGATTTAGAAAGTGCTGAAAATGCTAGGCAGCGCCTAACATTTGATGAAGCGCTGCTGTTGCAATTACTACTGGTGCAACGTCGAGCAGAGATAACCAAATTGAGCACCAAATCTAGAACTCCAAATACTCCGAAATTGGTTGCAGCCTTTGAGAAGAAATTGCCATTTAAATACACAGCCGGGCAAATTGAGGTTAATTCTCAAATTGAAAAAGATTTATCAAATAAATACCCGATGCACCGCTTATTGCAAGGTGAGGTTGGCTCAGGAAAAACAGTGGTTGCACTTCGTGCCATGCTCTCAGTGGTTGACTCATCTGGCCAGGCGGCATTACTTGCGCCAACTGAAGTTTTAGCTCAACAGCACTATCGAACAATTACTAAAATTTTAGGTGAGTTAGCACAGGCTGGAACATTACAGGCTGGCGAAATTGGTACCCAGGTTGAGTTATTAACTGGCTCATTATCTACCGCTGAGAAAAAAGAGATTCATGCCAAATTAGCAACAGGTCAAACCGGGATAGTTATTGGCACACATGCATTAATTTCAGATGGTGTTGCGTTTGATGATCTTGGGTTAGTAATAGTTGATGAGCAACATCGATTTGGTGTTGAGCAACGAGATGCACTTCGTATGAAAGCAAAACAGCCACCTCACCTGTTGGTTATGACTGCCACGCCAATTCCAAGAACTGTGGCAATGACTGTCTTTGGTGATTTAGATATTTCAACCCTAAAGGAATTGCCAAGTGGGCGAGTTGCAATCACAACTCATGTAATTCCAGTACTAGAGAAACCACACTTCTTAGATCGGGCATGGCAACGGGTGAAAGAGGAGGTGGCTAAAGGCCATCAGGTTTATATCGTTGCCCCAAGAATTGCTAATCCAAATAAGAAGTTAACTGAGCGAGAGATTGCTGCTGCTTTATTGCTAGGGGAGGAGCTATTAGACAATGAAGAGATGGTGGCAGTTGAGGAGTTAGCGCCGCAATTAGCAAGTGGCGCACTTTCTGGCTTAAAGATTGCAGTTTTGCATGGAAAACAATCTAGTGAAGTTAAGGATCAAACAATGGCAGCCTTTGCTGCGGGTCAAATACAAGTTTTGATAGCAACTACAGTCATTGAGGTGGGCGTGGATGTGCCAAATGCTTCAATGATGGTAATCATGGATGCTGATCGATTTGGCGTATCCCAACTTCATCAATTACGTGGTCGAGTTGGCAGAGGAAGTGCACCTGGTCTTTGTTTATTGGTAAGTAGCGCGCAGGAGGATTCACCCTCAATGCAACGATTAAATTCAGTCGCTGCTACCTTAGATGGTTTTGAATTAGCCAGAATAGATTTGGAACAGCGCAAGGAGGGTGATGTGCTTGGTAGATCACAATCTGGTGGTAAATCCCACCTTCGCTTACTTAGAGTTTTGCGAGATGAAAATTTGATTGACCAAGCACGTGAGGTTGCGGTGAAAATTTTGAAAACAGATCCAGAGCTTAGTAATTTGCCTGAGTTAAATGCTGAGGTTGAAAAACTTAAATTAGATGAGGCAGCGAGATTTATGGACAAATCATGAGCATGCGAATAATTGCCGGTCTTGGTAAAGGTAGAAAGTTGTTTTCACCTCCCTCAATTACTAGGCCTACCTCAGATCGAGCCCGTGAGGGATTGTTTTCATCATTAACCTCAACATTTTCAACATTGGATGGATTACATTTCTTAGATCTTTATGCTGGCTCTGGTGCAGTTGGTGTCGAAGCCCTTTCCCGAGGTGCAGCACTCGTTGAGGCGATTGAGAGTAATTCAGTTAGCGCCCAAGTTTGTGAAGACAATTTTGCGCTAATCTCTAAATTAGAAGGTGTTGGTAAATTTAAAGTTCATGCTAAAACCGTATTTGAATTCTTAAACCATACCGCCAGTAAGCCGTATGAAATAATTTATATAGATCCACCTTATGAGGTTGATAATCTTGAGGTTGAGAAAATACTTAAAAAGATTTTAGTACTTGGATTGCTTAGTAAATTTGGTGTGGTGGCAATAGAGCGAGATGCAAAGGCTAAATCTTTCACCTGGCCTGATGGATTATCTGAGTTAAAGGTTCGCTCATATGGGGCTGGTGCTATTCACTATGGCGTCTTAACTGAGCGCATTGGCTAAAGAAAATGGCTAACTTCGCAATAAGTTGCTAGCGTTTTGCTCATGAGACGTGTTGTTTGTCCAGGTTCTTTTGATCCAATTACTAATGGTCACCTAGATATTATCGCTAGAGCCTGCACCTTATTTGATGAAGTTGTTATTGCAGTCTTGGTTAATCAAACCAAAAGTTCATTGTTCACAGTGGATGAGCGAATTGCCATGATCAAGGAGGTAACTGCTAGATACAGCAATGTAAAGGTTGATTCATGGAGTGGTTTATTGGTTGATTACTGTCGAACAAATAAGATTCCAACAATAGTTAAAGGTTTAAGAGCAGTAAGTGATTTTGATTATGAACTGCAAATGAGCCAAGTAAATCTACAATTGCAAGGGGTTGAGACCTTATTTATGTCTACTGCACCATCTCATTCATTTTTGTCATCCTCATTGGTGAAGGAGATAGCCAGTTATGGTGGCGATGTTTCAGCTTATATGCCCGCTGCTATCGTTGATAAGTTAAAATCTAGAGTCAAGCGGAGGGATTAACGATGGATGTTATTGAGAATTTAGAAGCCGCAATTGCTGCTGTGGAAGAGGCTCGATCAGTTCCGCTTTCTGCATCCTGTGTTTTAAACCGTGGCGAAATGTTGCAGTTACTTGACCAAATCAAACTCTCATTTCCAAATGATCTAGCCAAGGCTATTTCGATTCTTAGAGAGAAAGATATGATTTTAGAAAATGCTCACACTCAAGCAGATGGCATCATTGCGCAAGCTAGAGATGAGGTCGCTCGTTTGGTTGAACAAACCACCATTGTTTCTAATGCGCGAAAAGAGGCTTCTCGAATTCTTGCTGAGGCTACTGCGGATGGCAAGAAGAATCGTGCAGAGATTGATGAGTATGTAGATGCCAGATTGGCAACTCTTGAGGTAATTTTGAATAAAACCTTAGATGTAATCAGCAAAGGTAGAGATCAATTAGGTGGAGTTGAAACTAAGCACGCACTCTCTGATCTAAACAAGTAGTTCGATGGCACGTTCAATTTATATCTTTAATACCCATGACCTGCCTCATCGGGCTGGTGAGATGCGAGAATATCAATTAGATCTAAAAATTCCAGAGCCAGTCGGTGTTGATCTGCTCTCGGTAAAGCCAGGAGAAGTCATTGAAGTTGATCTACGGTTGCAATCAGTTGATGAAGGAGTTCTTGCTACCGCTCGAGTAATGGCCACCGCCACCGGTGAGTGCACAAGGTGTCTAAAGCCAATTACTTGGCCAATTGATGAAAACTTTACTGAGCTCTATTACTACGAACTTGCCACTGGCAAGCGAGGATCTAAATCTAAATCCGGTAAGGATGAGGAGATTGATTTAGAGGAGGATGATTTACGTTTTATGGTCGGCGATGATATTGATCTAGAACCGGCAATTCGCGATGCAGTTATTTTAAATTTGGCGGTCAATCCACTTTGTACTGAGGATTGCCCAGGTCTTGAAGAAAAGCAGGGGCAGAGTTGGGCGTATTTGTCAGCAGAGCAAGAACAAACCCCCGCCGATCAAAGATGGGCTGCCTTGAAGGATTTCCCGCTTAAAAACTAATCGTTTTTACAAGATCCAACTTTTCGTAGATAATTCTCATCTTGCGCAAAGCGCAGTTATATAAGGAGTAATGATCATGCCAGTACCAAAGCGAAAAATGTCGCGAGCACGCACTCGCTCTCGTCGTAGCATGTGGAAGACAACTCCTGCACACTTGGCAACATGTGAACAATGCCAACAACCAAAGTTGCAACACACAGCTTGTCCAACCTGCGGAACTTATAACCGTCGCCAGGTTTTAGAGGTCTGATCTGTACTCTGACCTAACCGAGCAACTCGGAATATCGGTTAAGGAAGAGTTGCTTGAACTTGCATTAACCCATCGCTCATTTTCATATGAAGCAGGTGGCATACCAACTAACGAGCGCTTAGAATTTTTAGGCGATTCAGTTTTAGGTTTAGTAGTTACCGATGAACTTTATAAAAGATTTCCTGACTTAGATGAAAGTAGATTAAGTCCTCTTAGATCTGGCGTAGTAAATATGCGTGCCCTTGCACAAATTGCCCGTGATTTAAAATTGGGAGATCACCTGCGAATTGGTAAGGGTGAAGAGGCGACTAATGGTCGAGACAAAAACTCGATCCTTGCAGATTCTTTAGAAGCTTTAGTTGGCGCAATATATCTTCAATATGATTATACAAAAACTGCTGAAATAGTTTTAAAGTGGATGCAACCATCATTAAGTTCAGTTTCAACTTTAGGCGCAGCACTTGATGGCAAAACTGCATTACAAGAAATTGCCGCTACCTTGAATTTGTCAGCACCTGAATATGAAATTACTGAGTCTGGTCCAGATCATGATAAAAGTTTTATAGCCATAGCAATTGTAGGTGGCGAGAAATTTCCAAGCGGTGAAGGAAAGAGCAAGCGCGAGGCTGAACAATCAGCAGCGAAGTTAGCTCATGAAGTATTAAGTATTAGAGTTAACAAGAAGTAAAAATCTGAGCGTGTAATGCCAGAGTTGCCTGAGGTTGAAACTGTTCGAAGCGGACTTGAAAAATATGTGGTTGGGAAGAGAATTTCTACCGCGCAAGCCTTCCACCCGCGAACTGTTAAGCCAGGATCAATTGCACCTCTAGCAGCCGCAGTTGGTTCAAAAATAAAAGCAGTCAAACGTCGCGGAAAATTTCTATGGCTAGAGCTAGATCGCGATTTCACCTTAGTGGCACACCTTGGTATGAGCGGTCAGCTGCTTGTACAACCAGCAACTGCGCCCGTTCAAACCCATATGCGAGCAAGAATGTCATTAAGTAGTGGCTTGGATAAGGGAAGAGATGAAATTAGATTTATTGACCAACGAACCTTTGGCTGGCTTTCCATCGAAGAGCAAAATAACGGTGTACCTAGATGTGTTGAACACATTGCTTTCGATCCATTTGAAACTGAGTTTGAGATCAAGCATGTTGTTGCCAAAATAAAATCAAAAAAATGTGCAATTAAGCCAGCAATTCTTAATCAAGAGGTAATAAGTGGAGTTGGAAATATTTATGCAGATGAGGCGCTTTGGCGAGCAAAAATACATCCGGAAGTAATTTGCGAGGATTTATCAGAAGCAGAGATTAAGAAAGTGATTACATCTGCGATCTCTGTTATGAAACTAGCTATAAAAGCCGGCGGTACATCATTTGATCAGCAGTACAAAAATGTAAATGGCGAAAGCGGATATTTCTCAAGGTCATTAAAGGTTTATGGCCGTGAGGGTGAAAAATGTTCTCGATGTGGCAGTACTATCCACAGAATTGCCTTTGCCAATCGCTCATCCCATTTTTGCCCGCGTTGCCAAGGGTAAGTAGCCCAGATTTTCAGCAGTTTTTAGATAGGTTTGCGCCTATGAGGGCGAAGCCATGTACCTAAAGAGTATCAACCTAAAAGGGTTCAAGTCCTTTGCCTCCTCGACCACCTTAAATTTTGAGCAGGGTATTACTTGCGTGGTTGGCCCCAATGGATCTGGTAAATCAAATGTGGTTGACGCACTCTCTTGGGTAATGGGAGAACAAGGGGCAAAATCTTTACGTGGCGGAAAGATGGAAGATGTAATTTTTGCTGGCACCTCTGGTCGTGCACCCCTAGGCCGTGCTGAAGTTTCAGTAACAATTGATAATGCAGATGGTGTTCTACCAATTGATTTTTCTGAAGTAACAATCACTCGTGTTTTATTTAGAAATGGTTCATCTGAGTATTTATTAAATGGTGAAACGACAAGATTATTGGATATTCAAGAGTTGCTCAGTGATAGCGGTATTGGTCGGGAAATGCATGTGATTGTTGGACAAGGTCAATTAGATGCCATCTTGCTGGCAAATCCAGAGGAACGTCGAGCATTTATTGAAGAGGCTGCAGGTGTTTTAAAACACCGCAAGCGAAAAGAAAAAGCAATACGAAAATTAGATTCAATGCAAACTAACCTTGCTCGAATTCAAGATCTCACCGTTGAGCTTCGTCGCCAATTAAGACCGCTTGGTAAGCAGGCTGAGGTGGCAAGAAAAGCTTCGGTAATTCAATCAGATGTTAGAGATTCAAAGCTTCGCTTACTAGCTGATGATCTGACTCGGATGAGATCTGAGATGGAGGTTGAAGTTGCCGATGAAAATGTCTTGCGTGAGCGAAAAGAGCAGGTAGAGCGAGAACTAAACACTGCAAGATCACGTGAGATTGAGTTAGATGCAATTGCGGCAAGTGAGAATCCACAATTAATTGCTGCTCAAGAAAACTTTTATCGATTAACTGCCCAACGCGAACAAATTCGTGGCGTTCAGAATTTATCCTCTGAGCGAGCCAGATTCTTAGCTGAAGAGGCAGAAGAAGCTAAAGCAATTGGTCGAGATCCAAAGGCATTAGAGGATGAAGCTTTAGTTTTAAGACAAGAGGAGTCAACACTTGCATCGCAAGTTAAACTTTCACAAGAACAATTACAAGTAGACTCAAATTCATTAAAGGCAATTGAGGAGCAGCTTGCATTAGAAGAAAATCGCGTTTCTGCCTCTCTACGAGCGATTGCAGATCAACGTGAAGGAACTGCAAGGCAAGAAGGTCATATAAATGGACTTCGATCTAGAATTGATGCCACCACAGGCGAAATAACTCGATTAACTACTGCCAAAGATTCCGCTGAAGGCAGATTACGAGGTTATCGTGAAAGTTTTGCATTAATTGAAACTCAAATTTCATCTCTAACGGCAACAGAGCCAAGCTTGGATAATCAATTTAATAAATTAAAGGGTGATTTAAAATCTGCAGAAGCAGAGTTAAAGGTGTTAACAGATAAGTTGCAATCTACTGAAAAATTGAGAGCTGGCTCACTTGGAAGATTAAGTGCATTCACTGAAATAACAGAGTTGGTGGCCGCATCACAGAATGCCAATTTAATTGAGAAAATTTCGGTGTTAAAATCTAATTGCGAGGCCGAAGTTGCAAAGGTTTCAGCAGATTGTGATCGCATTAAGTTTGAATTGACCACTTCACAAAGCGGTTTTAATACAATCAACCGCGAGTATGAAATAGCACTTTCTAAGTTAAATGATTCAGATGCCGCTATGACTGGATTGGCAGAACAATTAGCGGTTGCGGGCCAGAATGTTAAGAACACAGGTGAGGAGTTGGATCGCTTAATCTCTGCTCTGGATGCAGCAAATGAACAGCGCACCTTTGACGAACGAGATCTAGCTGCTGCTATTGCCCAATTTGAGTCACATCAAACTCCACTAGAACCAGATTTAACTCATCTAGAAGATTTAAGGTCGCAGGTTTCTAGTGCTCGTTCAAAAGAGGTTGAAGCAAGATTAAGCCTGCGCACAATCGAAGAGCGGCGAGATGCTATTGCACAGCGGGCGATTGCATTGGAAAACCAAGCAAGTGCTGAGCGAGATGCAGCTTCAAAATCAATATCTCGCAGAGAGAATCGAGCTCAGGCTGCCATTACTGCACAAGAAATAGCAGACACTGCATATGAGGCATTAATTCAAATTGAATCTTCGATTTCAAAAGCTGGAGCAGAGCGTGAGCGACTTGAGAAATCACGATCTGATCGAGAGGGTGAGATTTTAAGTTTGAGAACTATTGGTAGAGAGTTGGCAATTGAGCTAGAAAGACTAACCTCCAGTGTTCACAAAGATGAGATTGCACGTGCCGAACAGAGATTAAGAATTGAGCAACTTGAAAGCAAAGCAGTGGAGGAGTTAGGTGTTGATGTTTCAACTCTTTTAACTGAGTATGGCCCAAGTAATGATGTACCGACATTTTATGAAAATGAGCAAGGTGAATTTGTGCCTGGAGAACTAATCCCATACCGTAGAGATCAACAAGAAAAACGTTTAGCACAAGCCGAGCGCTCACTTACCTTACTTGGCAAAATTAATCCATTAGCCCTTGAGGAGTACACATCTCTTGAAGAGCGGTTACGTTATTTGGCAGAGCAATTAGAGGATTTGAAGAAAACTAAAAAAGATTTGCTAGACATTATCAAAGAGGTGGATGATCGGGTACAACAGATATTCACCGAAGCTTATGAAGATACAGCCCGCGAATTTGAACTTGTATTTGCTCGACTATTTCCTGGTGGTGATGGAAAACTAATTCTTACTAACCCTTCAGATATGTTGACATCAGGCGTTGATGTAGAAGCTCGGCCACCTGGCAAACGAGTTAAGCGATTATCACTTTTATCAGGTGGTGAGCGATCACTCGTAGCTGTGGCTTTGTTAATTGCGATATTTAAAGCAAGACCTTCTCCATTTTATGTAATGGATGAGGTTGAGGCCGCTCTTGATGATACAAACTTGGGAAGATTGTTAGGCGTCTTTGAAGAGTTACGCGAAAAATCACAGCTAATTATTATCACCCACCAAAAGCGGACTATGGAGATTGCTGATGCACTCTATGGGGTGACTATGCGCGGTGATGGTGTTAGCGAAGTAATATCACAGCGAATTCGTGAAGTAGACGCAGTTTCTTAAAAAGTAGATGAGTTTATTTAAACGGTTATTCAATGCAGTTAGATCTGGCTCAGTTTCTAATGAGCAGTGGAATGAGATTCGAAGCAATTTAATCTCAGCTGATCTTGGCGTAAGGCTAGTTGATCAAGTAATTGCAGAGGCGAAGTTGGCAAAGCCTGAGAATGCACAGCAATCAATTACAAAAGTGATTAGGCAATGGCTAAGTAGTAAAGATAGGACACTGGCTAAGAATTCAGATCGGGTAACTACCGTATTGGTTGTTGGGGTAAATGGAACGGGTAAAACCACTTCAACTGCAAAGCTAGCCAATTTAATTAAGAATGAAAGCAAAAGTCTTTTGTTGGCAGCAGCTGACACTTTTCGCGCAGCTGCTGTTGATCAGTTGCAAACTTGGGCGAAGCGAATAGATGTAGAGGTTGTAAGCGGGGCAGCAAATGGTGATCCTGCAGCTGTGGCATTTTCAGCTATTACCAAGGCTAAATCTGAAAATTACGACTATCTTCTTGTGGACACCGCTGGCAGATTACATACTAAAGAAAATTTGATGCAGGAATTGGGAAAAGTTATTAGAGTTATCGAAAAGCACTCACCTGTTGATGAAATTTTATTGGTTGTAGATGCCACCACTGGGCAAAATGGAATAAATCAAGCAAAGGTATTTATTGAGGTAGCTGGTGTGACTGGATTTATTCTGACTAAATTAGATGGTTCGGCAAAGGGTGGGGTAGGCCTTGCGATTGAGAAGGAGTTTGGCTTGCCGATTAAATTTATTGGAACCGGGGAGCAGATCGCAGACCTTGCTCCCTTTGATCCTGAGCGTTACATCGCCTCTTTGTTTGATTAAGTAACATACTTTTAACAATTGCCGTGAAACTGTCACCAGTTAGAAACTTAAAAAACCACCTGATTTAACCCGTTCAAGTCAGAGTTAGCCCATCTCAAAGGCGAGGTTTCCCAACTATATAAAGACTGTGAAAGCAGTTATTGGTAATTGGAGATCAAATGGCTGAAGTGGTTTTAAATACTGGTGATACAGCTTGGGTATTAGCTAGCACTGCATTAGTACTTTTGATGACACCAGGTTTAGCTCTTTTTTATGGCGGCATGGTTCGCGCCAAAAGTGTTTTGAATATGATGTTAATGTCAATGGTAACAATCGGCATCGTTAGCGTGTTGTGGGTTATCTATGGATTCAAATTAGCCTTTGGCTATGAAGCAAACTCACAATGGTATGGAGAAATATCTCTATCGGGTTTGGGAAGTGCGGTAAATGAGTTAACTAATAATGGTGGCGTGTATCCGATTCCACTACTAGCTTTCGCTGCTTTCCAACTTATGTTTGCAATAATTACTCCAGCTTTGATATCTGGTGCAATTGCAGATAGAACTAAGTTCACTGCGTGGGCTGTTTTTGTAACCATCTGGGTGACATTGGTTTATTTCCCAGTGGCACACTGGGTCTTTGCTTTTGGAAATAAGGTTGGCGATACCGTGACAGGTGCGGGATTTTTAGCAGCCAGAGGTGTGCAAGATTTTGCGGGCGGCACAGCTGTTCATATAAATGCTGGTGCAGCTGGTCTTGCGATGGCAATCATCCTTGGTAGACGTGTGGGATGGCGACGAGAATCAATGCGACCACACTCATTGCCATTGGTATTGATTGGTGCTGGTTTGCTTTGGTTTGGTTGGTTTGGATTTAATGCCGGATCAGCATTGGGAGCAAATGGCACCGCAGCTTTGGCATTATTAAATACTCAAGTTGCCACTGCAGCTGCAGCATTGGGATGGCTACTAGTTGAGAAACTTAGAGATGGTCACCCAACATCGTTGGGTGTTGCATCTGGTGCAGTTGCCGGCTTAGTTGCAATTACGCCAGCATGCGCATTTGTTGCACCATGGGCAGCGGTTGTAATTGGTTTGATTGCCGGAATCTTATGTGCGCTAGCAGTTGGCCTTAAATATCTATTTAACTTTGATGATTCACTAGATGTAGTTGGCGTTCACTTAGTTGGTGGATTATGGGGTTGCTTATCACTTGGCTTCTTTGGCAGCAGCGCGGTCAATAGCCTTGGCTTAGATGGCATCTTCTATGGCGGTGGCGCCACATTGCTTGGCAAACAGGCATTTGGAGCTTTCTTTGTTTTAGCTTACTCCTTCATCATCACCTTAATTATTGGCTTTGTAATCGATAAAGTGATTGGGTTTAGAGTTAAAGAGGAGGCTGAAATTTCTGGAATTGATTACGATCAACATGCAGAAACTGGCTATGAATTAACCAATAGTTCAAGAGGGGGTTTTAGTTCATGAAACTGATTACTGCAATTATTAAGCCACAAAAGTTAGATGCAGTTAAGGAGGCTTTAGTTGCGCAAGGCATAACTGGTATGACCGTTTCAGAAGCCAAAGGTTTCGGACGACAACTTGGCCTTACTGAGGTTTACCGTGGAACCCAATACAAGGTTGATCTAATACCGAAAATAAGATTGGAAGTATTAGTTAGTTCTAAGGTTGCAGATAAAGCAATAGAAATTATTGTCAATGCTGCCCGAACCGGAAGTATTGGCGATGGCAAAGTATGGGCAACAGCTGTTGATTCAGTGACTCGGGTTCGAACTGGTGAAAGTGGTGAAGAAGCAATCTAAATAAATTGTAAGATGCTTCCATGTTTGAAGCGCTAGGCCAGAGATTTACATCATTATTTTCTGGCCTGCGCGGCAAAGTTTCGCAGGCGCAGTTAGTTGAATTTTCATCAGATATAAAAAATGCCCTTCTTGACTCAGATGTCGCACTTGTAGTTGCTGATAGATTCTCAAAACAGGTTCTTGAGGAATTTAACAATCAAACAGAATTAATAAATAAAAGCACTAATCCATCCCAAAAAATCTTTGAAATTGTCAACCTGCAGTTAACTCAAATATTAGGTGGATCAGAACGCAGGCTTAAGTATGCAAAAGTTGCACCAACCATAATTTTGTTAACAGGTTTGCAAGGCGCGGGCAAAACTTCACTTGCTGGCAAACTAGCCAACTACTTAAAGTTACAAGGCAACACACCTGTATTAGTCGCGGCAGATTTACAAAGGCCTAACGCGGTTAATCAACTTCAAGTATTAGGTGAATCAACCAAAATTCCAGTCTTTGCACCTGAGCCTGGCAACGGTGTTGGCGATCCCATCTCAGTTGCAAAAGCAGGAGTCAAGTTTGCAAAAGAAAAGTTACATAATTTTGTAATTATTGATACAGCTGGAAGAACTGGTGTTGATCAAGAATTGATGAATCAGATCACAAATATTCGAGATGCTGTTACACCAGATGAAATTTTCTTTGTAATTGATGCCATGACTGGACAAGACGCAGCAGTGACGGCGAAAGCATTTGCCGATGGCGTCGGCTTTGATGCAGTGGTCTTAACCAAATTAGATGGTGATGCTAGAGGTGGCGCAGCTCTGTCAATTGTTGAAATTACCGGAAAGCCAATTATTTTTGCATCCACCGGCGAAAAAATTGCAGATTTTGATCTCTTTTATCCAGATCGAATGGCTTCGAGAATTTTGGGAATGGGAGATGTTGCTTCTTTAGCTGAGCAAGCCAAGCGGGCGATGCCGGAAGAAACTTCCAAAAAACTAGAGGATAAATTTGTTAAGGGTGAAGATTTTACATTCGAGGACTTCCTTTCTCAGTTGGAAGCAATGAAAAATATGGGCAGCATGAGCAAGTTAATGGGTTTGCTACCAGGATCAGCTGGCATGAAGAAGCAGATTGAAAACTTTGATGAGTCAGAATTGGTTAGGACTAGAGCAATAATTCAATCAATGACTCCACTGGAGCGAAATGATCCAAAGGTTTTAAATGGTTCTAGAAGATCACGAATAGCACGCGGCAGTGGTCGAGCGGTCTCCGAGATTAACTCCTTGGTTGAGCGATTTTCTCAAGCCCAAAAAATGATGAAGCAAATGCGTGGTGGCAACATGCCAGCTGGATTACCAAATATTGGGTCGATGCCAAAGCCACAACAATCAAACAACATCCCAAAGAAGAAATCACGATCTGGAAATCCCGCTAAGCGGGCGCTAGAAGAGGGTATTTAGGCCAATTTGGGTTTATCCCATCCTGCTGGCAAGATTAGCCTTCTGCTAACGGGACCCTCTAACCCATAGCAATATTTATCCGCAAGGTTAGCTCTGGATGTAAACGCCCCCGCTGTTTACGAAAGAAAAAGCCGAATAATTTTCTATAGGGAGTTTTGTGTCAGTAAAGATTAAGTTAATGCGTCTTGGAAAGATCCGCACACCACATTTTCGTATTGTGATTGCAGATTCTCGTTCAGCTAGAAATTCAAAAGCAATTGAAGAGATTGGCCGCTACTCACCAGCGGCTGAGCCATCTCTAATTGAAGTTAACTCAGAGCGGGTTCAATATTGGTTAGGCGTTGGTGCACAGCCAACTGAAGCGGTAACTGCACTTCTTAAAATTACTGGTGATTACCAAAAGGCTCATGGCTTACCAGGTAGTGAAGGATCACTTAAACCACAACCAGTAAAAATTGATAAGCGAGTTGCTTATGAAGCAGCTGTAAAAGAGGCAATGAATGAGCCAGCAGATGGCGCAACAACCTTAAAGAAGAAAGCTGCAGAGAAATTGGCAGCAAAGGCTGCTCCAGTAGTTGAAGAGGCACCTGTTGCACAAGAGGCGCCAACTTCACAAGAGGCACCTGCTACAGAAGTGGTTGAAGTAGTAGCGCCAGTTGCCGAAGCACCAGCAGAAGTTATTGCCGAAGCGGTTGCTGAAGAAACTCCACAAGCTTAAGCAAAGAAAAACTAATGCCTAAGAAGGGTTCGTTCCTTCGCGAACTACCTGTCATTGTTGTTTCTGCCTTAATTGTTTCAATTCTGGTCAAAACCTTTTTGTTGCATTTTTTCTATATTCCTTCCGGATCAATGGAAAACACACTTCAAGTAGGTGACCGGATTGCGGTTAATAAATTCGGAGCCCTGTTTAGCGAAATCAAACGAGGCGAAGTGGTGGTATTTGGCGATCCTGATAAGTGGTTAGGTCAGGTATCAGAATCTAGCGACCCAAAGCCAATTGCAATGATTAAAACTGGTTTGATCGCTGTTGGTGTATTACCTGATCCGGCGAAACAGTACTTAATCAAACGAGTAATTGGTGTTGGCGGCGACAACGTAACCTGTTGCGATTCTGATGGAAAAGTACAAGTAAATGGAGTGGCAATTACTGAGCCATATATATATGCCGGCGATAAGCCAAGTGATACTAAGTTCAATGTTGATGTACCGGCGGGCTTTATTTGGGTAATGGGAGATCATAGATCTGCAAGTACTGATTCAAGATATCAACCAGATAGCGCTAATAATGGATTGGTGCCACTAAGTAAAGTAGTGGGTCGAGCCACGTTCATAATCTGGCCATTTGGAAATATTGCAGTACTTGAAAAAGGTGAAGATTTAAAAAAGATTCCAGTCAAAGCTAAATCTTAGTTTTATGATTGAGCAAACCCTGCTTAAGGCTGGACTTAAAAACATAGCAGGCGTTGATGAAGCCGGCCGAGGACCTTGTGCTGGCCCCTTAGTTGTTGCGGCAGTAATTTTAAAAGATCCACTTTCACCTGCACTTAGTGAAGTAAAAGACTCAAAAGAACTTACCGAATCTATGCGGGAACAACTCTTTGATGTAGTAACTAACAATTCTATTTCTTACTCAATAATTGAAATCACTCCACAAGAAATCGATAAGCTCGGACTACATAAATGCAATATTGAGGGTATGCGTCGGGCAGTAAATGGGTTAAAAATTTCACCGGAGTATGTATTAACTGATGGGTATGCAATTCCTGGGCTTACCACTCCAAATCTTTCTGTTTGGAAAGGTGACCAAGTAGCAATATCTATAAGTGCTGCCTCAATCTTGGCAAAGGTATATCGAGATCGAATAATGATTGATCTGGATAAAATCTATCCAAATTATGGTTTGGCAAGTCACAAAGGGTATATAACAACGCTACATACCGAAGCTATAAAGAAGTATGGAGTGCTCCCCATACACAGAAAATCATTTGCAAATATTGCAGCCTTTATTAATTAATAACAATTCACAAAATAGATTTAAAGCCTTAATCAGTGATCGAACTTTGCTAAATTTGCAAAATGTTAGATGAAAAAACAGCCAAATTAATCTTATTCTCTGCAGTAGATCCAGTTGATATTTTCTGGCAAGGGGAGGTTTTAAGAAATGGAGCTGTTAACACCTACCAAAAAATAATAAAAGATTCTTCATATCTGAAGATTTCAGATTTCCCTCAGATCAGAAATAGAGTTTTAAATGCAAATGTTGAGTATCTTAAATCTGAGATTATCGCTGCGAATGCTCAGTTTATTAGTAGTGAGGATTTTGATTGGCCCGTTTCTTGTCAAGATCTTTCAGCTCCGCCAATTGGATTAGTAATTAAAGGGGATCGTGCGTTACTAACTCAACTTAGTAAATCAATATCAATTGTTGGAAGTCGCAGGCCCACAAATTATGGCTTAAGTGTTGCGAATCAATTAGCTTCTGATGCTAGTAAACAAGATATTGTGGTGATAAGTGGTGGTGCTTATGGCATTGATACAGCAGCACATCAAGCAACGTTAATGGCGGGCGGTAAAACCCTGGCAGTTTTAGCTGGTGGTATTAATAACTTTTACCCGCCTGAAAATCATCAGATGTTTTCACAAATTGCTGAAAATGGCTTACTAATCTCAGAGGTAATGCCAAGTGTTAGAACTGTGCCAGCTCGATTTTTAAATAGGAATCGTTTAATTGCAGCGCTATCAAAAGCCACTGTTGTAGTTGAAGCAGAGTTTGTGAGTGGTTCGATAAGAACTGCTCGTGATGCTGCTGAGATATTTAGACCAGTTTTTGCGATCCCGGGACCGATATCTTCAAAGTTAAGTGATGGCTGCCACCGACTTATTGCCGAACGAATCGCAGATATTGCAACTAGTTTGGATGAAATTGTAGAAGTAATAAAACCCTTGCAGTTGCGATAGCCAAAAGGTGAGAGAATAGGGGCAATGGAAAACTTCAAAGCTGGTTTTGTGGCGATAGTCGGTCGTCCAAATACCGGAAAATCTACCTTGGTAAATGCTTTGGTTGGAACAAAAATTGTTATTACATCTCACCATCCAAATACCACCAGAAACCCAATTCGCGGAATAATAAATCGCGAAAAATACCAAATGATTGTGGTCGATACTCCCGGAATGCATAAACCAAAAACTGCACTTGGTACCAGACTTAATTCAATGGTCAACGAAAATATTCAATCAAATGATGCTGTACTTCTATGCTTGCCAGCGGATGAGGAAATAGGGGCTGGAGATGAGTACATTGCTAAGCAGATTAAAGGAAATCAGAAAGTATTTTTAGTTGTTACCAAAGTAGATAAAATCTCAAAATCAGATTTAGCCATCAGATTGATGGCTGTAAATGAGTTTGCGCTCAGATTAAATTTGAAAGATGCTGAAATAATTCCAGTGTCAGCTAAGAATCTAGATCAAACCGAACTCTTACTCGAATTGCTTTCAAATCATTTACCAGATTCACCTGCGCTTTATCCAACCGACATTAATACTGATCAAGCACAAGAGTTGATGTTTGCAGATTTGATTAGAGAAGCGGCAATTGAAGAGCTGTATGAAGAGTTGCCACACTCAGTAATGGTCACTATTGAAGAGATAGGTGAGCGAGATGATGGAAAGATATTTGATGTTA
>Ga0255194_1000075_pt1 | contig 24921 bp, 28 predicted proteins | sample Miss_Yuk_RepB_8h_FD_183617 | JGI IMG/M metagenome (GOLD analysis project Ga0255194, IMG submission 183617) | Freshwater microbial communities from Mississippi River, Louisiana, United States - Miss_Yuk_RepB_8h | ecosystem: Environmental > Aquatic > Freshwater > River | place: USA: Louisiana... | reverse complement strand
TCAAGCAGATGCTGCTGGCCGGCGACATTGTGGTCGGGGTGGGCAACATTTATGCGTCCGAAGCCTTGTTCCTGGCAGGCATTCGTCCGACGCTGGCGGCCAGCAAGATTTCGCGCCCCCGCGCCCTACGCCTGCATGCGGCCATCATCGATGTGCTCTCGCGTGCGGTTCGGCAGGGCGGCAGTAGCCTGCGCGACTTCGTCAGCGCCGAGGGCAAGACCGGTTATTTCCAGCTCGATGCGGCCGTGTACGGCCGTGCCGGCCAGCCGTGCCGCGTGTGCACCACGCCCATCCGTTCCATGGTGCAAGGCCAGCGCACCACTTTTTATTGCCCCGCATGCCAGAAGAACTGAAATTGCCAGCAGGCTTTGCGCGCCGCATGGTTGACTGGCAGCGCTGCCAGGGCCGCCAGCACCTGCCCTGGCAGCATACGCGCGATCCCTACCGCGTGTGGCTGTCCGAAATCATGCTGCAGCAGACCCAGGTCAGCACCGTGCTGGATTACTACCCACGCTTTTTGCAGCGCTTTCCGGACGTGGCCAGCCTCGCGGCTGCTGCGCAGGACGATGTGCTGGCGCTGTGGAGCGGCCTGGGCTACTACAGCCGCGCACGCCACCTCCACCGCTGCGCGCAGGACGTGGTCGAGCGGTTTGGCGGAACGTTCCCTCAGTCGGCCGAACAGCTGATGACTCTGCCGGGCATCGGTCGATCGACCGCTGCGGCCATTGCGGCCTTTTGCTTCGATGAACGGGTGTCCATTCTGGACGGCAATGTCAAACGGGTGCTCAGCCGTGTGCTGGGCTACGACGCCGATCTGGCGGTGGCGAGTCACGAGCGCGCACTCTGGGCCTTGGCAGAGCGCCTGCTGCCGCGGCAGCCGGTAGACATGCCCGCCTACACCCAGTCACTGATGGACGTGGGGGCTACGCTGTGCCAGCCACGCAAGGTACAGTGCGAAGTTTGTCCCGTGCATGACCTGTGCGTGGCCCGGGCCGAGGGCCAGCCTCTGGCTTACCCGGTGAAGAGCCGCAAACTCAAGCGCAGCAGTGCCACCTTGTGGGTGCTCTGGGCAGTCAATGCGCAGGGCCAGGTCTGGCTGCACAAACGCCCGGCCCGCGGCATCTGGGCAGGGTTGTTCAGCCTGCCCGTGTTTGATGACGAGGCCTCCCTGCTGCAAGCTTGCCCGCATGGTCGGACCACTCGGTACATCGAGCCCTGGAAACATGTGCTCACCCACCGTGACCTGTACCTGCATCCGGTGTGCATGGCGGTCGAATCAGAGCAGCCACCGCAATGCGAAGGGCAGTGGGTCCATGCAAGGGATTGGCCGCAGCTGGGCTTGCCTGCGCCCATACGCAGCCTGCTCGAGGGGCGCAGCGGCTGACCTTCAGAAAATCAGGCGCTCAGTGCAGACAGCCCGTGGCGCTGGCGTGCACGCTGACAGGCATCGCTGCCTTCTTCAAATTCGCGGCAGGGCGAGGGACGCCATTCATAGATACCGCAGGTGGCTTTCTCGCCGATCTTGCCGTAGAGTGCGGCGCAGCGTGGTGGGCTGTGGTCGGTGCCGCGCATGCGGCAGGTGCTGTCAGTGATCGGGGCGGCGAGTCCTGCGGGCACAGCGCCGCCGCCCTCCTCGAATTCGAATACCGAGAAGTCCACCCGGAAGCTCGCACAGCAGGCGCCGCAGGTGGTGCACTGGCTCATGTCAGCGATGTGGATCAGCCGTTCACACGACCCAGCAGGAGGAACTCCATGAGCGCTTTTTGCACATGCATGCGGTTCTCCGCTTCGTCCCAGACCACGGACTGAGGGCCGTCAATGACCTCTGCAGTCACTTCCTCCCCGCGGTGGGCGGGCAGGCAGTGCATGAACAGGGCGTCCGGTGTGGCCACTTTCATCATGGCTTCGTCCACGCACCAGTCGGCAAAGGCTTTCTTGCGGGCTTCGTTTTCCGCCTCGTAGCCCATGCTCGTCCACACATCCGTGGTGACAAGGTCGGCGCCGCGGCACGCTTCCAGCGGATCGTTGAATACTTTGTAGTGGCTGGCATCTTTGAGGCCAGCCACCTCGGCATTGACTTCGTAGCCGCTGGGGGTGCTCACATGCACAGTGAAGTCCAGCAGCTCGGCCGCCTGCAGCCAGGTGTTGGCCATGTTGTTGCCGTCGCCCACCCAGGCCACCACCTTGCCCTGGATCGAGCCGCGGTGTTCGATGAAGGTGAAGATGTCGGCCATGATCTGGCAGGGGTGGAATTCGTTGGTCAGGCCATTGATGACCGGCACGCGCGAGTACTGCGCGAATTTCTCGATCTTGTCCTGACCGAAGGTGCGGATCATTACGAGGTCCACCATGCGGCTGATGACGCGTGCGCTGTCTTCAATCGGCTCGGCTCGGCCGAGCTGGCTGTCGCCCGTGGTCAGGTGCACCACCGAGCCGCCGAGCTGGTACATGCCCGCCTCGAAGCTCACGCGGGTACGGGTGCTGGCCTTCTCGAAAATCATGGCCAGCGTGCGGTCGGCCAACGGGTGGTACTTTTCGTAAGCCTTGAACTTGCGTTTGATCTCGGCCGCACGTGCGAACAGGTGCGCATATTCGTCGGCGGTGCAGTCCGTGAACTGGAGGTAGTGGCGGATGCTCATGCTTGCTCGGCGAGGAAGGTTTTGATCAGGGGCACCAGAATGGCCATGACCTCATCGGCTTCGGCCTCGGTCATGATCAGCGGCGGCAGCAGGCGCACCACGCTGTCGGCGGTGACGCTGATCAGCAGACCCGCGTCGAGCGCGCGTTGCATCAACACACCACAGGGCCGGTCGAATTCGATGCCGATCATCAGGCCCTGGCCACGGATTTCCTTGAAGCCCTGCACGCCAGCCAGTGCCTGGCCGATGCCATCGGTCAGGCACTGGCCGATGCGGGTGGCGTTCTCCAGCAGGCCATCCTTTTCCATGATGCGGATGGTTTCTACGCCGGCACGCATGGCCAGCGGGTTGCCGCCAAAGGTGCCACCGTGGTTACCAGGCTGGAAGATGCTTGCAGCCTTGGGGCCGGCGACTACAGCGCCAATCGGCACACCCGAGCCGAGGCCCTTGGCCAGCGGCATCACATCGGGCACGATGCCGGCCCACTGGTGGGCGAACCACTTGCCGGTGCGGCCCATGCCGCACTGCACTTCGTCGATCATCAGCAGCCAGTCTTTTTCATCGCACAGGGCGCGCACCTGCTGGAGGTAGTCGGCCCGCATCGGGTTGATGCCACCTTCGCCCTGGATGGTTTCGAAGAACACGGCCACCACGTTGGGATCGTTGGCGGTAGCGGCTTTCAAGGCCTCGATGTCGTTGACCGGCACGCGGATGAAGCCTTCGACCAGGGGCTCGAAGCCTTTCTGGATCTTGGCGTTGCCCGTGGCGCTCAGGGTGGCGATCGAGCGGCCATGGAAGGCCTTCTCGTAGACCACGATCTTGGGCAGGGCGATGCCTTTGTCATGGCCGTATTTGCGGGCCAGCTTGATGGCGGCCTCGTTGGCTTCCAGCCCCGAGTTGCAGAAGAACACATTGGTCATCCCCGACAGTTCCACCAGCTTGGCGGCCAGCCTCTCCTGGTTGGGAATGTGGTAGTAGTTGCAGCTGTGGATGATCTTGCTGACCTGATCCTGCAGTGCGGGTGCGAATTCGGGGTGGTTATGGCCCAGGGTGTTCACGGCAATGCCGGCCAGCGCATCGAGGTACTGCTTGCCATTGACGTCCCAGACGCGGCAGCCCTGACCACGTTCCAGCGCGATCGGCAGGCGCCCGTAAGTGTTCATGGTGTGCGGCGAAGCGGCTTCAATGAAAGCGGTCATGCGTGAACTCCGTTGCAAATAAAAAGCGGCCCAACGAGAGGGGCCGTTGAACTGTGATTTTAGGGGTATTCCACGACCTGTCGCGACACGGCCGCGCCTGTGCGTGGCTGTCCGAATTTCACGGGACAGGTAAGGGCTTCTGGCGGCTTGAAGTCTTATATAAGATAAAATACTGGGGAAAACCAGCGGACGGCGATCCCGGACTCTGGCATCCCTTTCTACTGCCTCTATCCGATGGTTTCCAACAACGCCAAAGAAGTCTTCATCCAGGGCATCACCCAGGATGGCAGAACGTTTCGCCCCAGCGACTGGGCCGAGCGTCTGGCGGGTGTCATGAGCCAATTCCGTCCGGGTGGGACCTGTCCTGGCAGCCATCTGAGCTATTCGCCATGGTGCATTCCGACAACCATGGGCAACACCAAGTGTGTGGTGGTCAACCGTGAGTTGGAAGAGTACGAGCCGATGGCCTGGAACTTCGTGATGAACTTTGCCAGGGACAACAACCTTCAGGTCGTCGAGGCCTGTTTGTTGCCCGATCCGCCACCGGCGAACTAAGCCTTGCATAAACCGCCTTCGGGCGGTTTTTTTGTGGGTCGCCCTGCCTTCCCCCACTCTCTGCGAGGTTTTAAGGGTCTGGATGTGCAGAGAGGCAGGCAGCGCGGTGGGCGGTAGCCGGGGCGACAATTTCTGCGTACCCGCAGCATGCGGAGCCCCGGCTACCGCCCACCGCGCTGCCGGAACAGAAGCACAAACGAAAAAACCGCCCGAGGGCGGTTTTGGTGTTTCGCTGACAGCGCACCCGTTTCAAACGGCGGCAGGGCCTGAGCCCTGCCGGGCTGTTGATCTTGTGGAGCGGATCAGGCTGCGAGGGCCAGGGCCTTGACCTTGGCGCTCAGGCGGCTCTTGTCGCGAGCGGCCTTGTTCTTGTGGAAGATGCCCTTGTCGGCAATGGTGTCCACCACAGCTTGCATCTTGCCAAACAGCTCGGCCGCTTTGGTTTTGTCGCCAGCGGCAACAGCCTTCTCGACGTTCTTGACGGCGGTGCGGTATTTGGAACGCAGCGAAGAGTTCGCAGCGTTGAGTTTGACGTCCTGACGGGCGCGTTTGCGACCAGAGGCCAGGCGGGGGTTCTTTTTCTTCGGCTTTCCAGATGCCATTTTGAGTATCCTTTGATGTCTGAGGATGATGTCAGCGAACCCGGCATTCTAGCAGAACCTTGAAAACCGGCCGGCCAAGCCCGTCCGGCGCGCGCATCAGGCCGCTACACTGCAGGGGTGAGCCTGCTTCGATCTGCTTCTGTCGTCTCCCTCTTCACCCTGGCCTCGCGGGTCACTGGTCTGGCGAGGGAGCTCCTGATTGCTGCCCTGTTCGGGGCGAGCGCCCTGACCGACGCCTTCAATGTGGCGTTCCGCATTCCCAACCTGTTTCGCCGCCTCTTTGCCGAAGGGGCTTTCAGCCAGGCTTTTGTACCTGTGCTGGCGGCCACCCGGGCCGAGCATGGCGATGAAGCCACCAAAACGGCCATCGACAGCGTGGCCACAGTGCTGGCCTGGGTACTGCTCGCGTTTTCCGTGCTGGGGGTGTTGCTGGCACCGGCGCTCGTCTGGCTGCTGGCCAGTGGTCTGCGCCAGGGCCCCGGTTTTGATGCCGCCGTCCAGATGACCCGCTGGATGTTTCCCTACATCGGTTTCATGTCACTGGTCGCGCTGTCAGCGGGCATCCTCAACACCTGGAAGCGTTTTGCCGTCCCGGCAGCCACGCCGGTGCTGCTCAATGTGTCGGTGATCCTGGCCGCCTGGCTGGGGGCGCCCTGGCTGGCGCAACGGGGGGTCGAAGCCATCTATGCCTTGCCCGCCGGGGTCATGCTCGGCGGTGTGTTGCAGCTGGGTGTGCAGATTCCTGCCTTGCGTCGTCTGGGCCTGTTGCCGCGTCTGGGCCTGTCTGTCCTGACCCTTCGCACCGCCTGGGGCAACGAGGCCACCCGCCGCATCCTGCGGCTCATGGCACCCGCGCTGCTGGGTGTAGGGGTGGCCCAGATTTCCTTGCTCATCAACACCCAGATTGCCTCGCATTTGGCGGCAGGCAGTGTGAGCTGGCTCAGCTACGCAGACCGCCTGATGGAGTTCCCCACCGCCATGCTGGGGGTGGCCTTGGGGGTGGTGCTCATGCCGCAGCTGGCGGCGGCCAAAGCCACAGGCAACGCAGACCGCTACGCCGAGATGCTGGACTGGGGCCTGCGCCTGGTCGTGCTGCTGGCGCTGCCCTGCGCCGCCGCGCTGCTCGTCTTTGCCCAGCCGCTGGTGGCGGTGCTCTACCACTATGGCGCCTTCACCGACCGGGATGTGCAGCAGACCACGCTCTCGCTCACCGGCTATGGGGTGGGCTTGCTGGGTCTGGTGGCCATCAAGGTGCTGGCGCCGGGCTATTACGCCAGCCAGGACATCCGCACGCCCGTGAAGATTGCCGTGGTGGTGCTGGTGATCACGCAGCTGTTCAATCTGGTGTTTGTGCCCTGGCTGCAGCACGCTGGGCTGGCCCTGTCGATTGGCCTGGGGGCCACGGTCAATGCCCTGTGGCTGCTGGTCGGCCTGCTGCGGCGGGGCAGTTACCGGCCACAGCCGGGCTGGCTGAAGTTCGCGTTGCAGGTGGTGCTGGCCACGACCGTTCTCACGGGCCTGCTGTGGTGGGCGACCGGGCAGTTCAACTGGATCGGTCTGCGCGATCAGCCATGGCAGCGCATCGCTCAGATGCTGGGCATTCTGGTGGCGTCTGCGCTGCTGTATTTCGGCTGTCTGTGGGTCACGGGCCTGCGGCTCAAAGCCTTCCTCAAGCGATGAGCATGGACCTGAATCTCAAGCCGCCCACACCGCTGGACTACTTTGCCAGCCTGGTGCAAAGCGACGATGACTTGCCTCTGCTGGAGGCTGCAGCCAGCCTGGCCCAGGATGAAGAACCTGCGCTGGATGTCGAGCAGGTGCTGGACGATGTGGAGCGCTTGCTCAAGCGTGTCCGGTCGCGTCTGACGACCCATGCCGATGACCTGACGCGTCTGGCTGTGCTGACCCAGGTGTTTTACAAAGAGTTGGGCTTTGGTCTGAATGCCAACGACTATTACGCCCCCGAAAACAGCTACCTTCAGGAAGTGCTGCGCACGCGCCGTGGCATTCCGATCTCGCTGGCCGTGATCTGGCTGGAGCTGGCGCAGGGCCTGGGACTGAACGCGCAGGGCATATCCTTTCCCGGCCACTTTCTGATGAAGGTGGCACTGGACGCGGGGCTGGTGGTGATCGATCCGGCCGACGGCCAGTCACTGGGGGTGGACACGCTGGCCGAGCGTCTGGCACCTTACCGTGACGAAATCGACCGCCAGGCCGGGGCCGATCTGGACGAGGGCGAGACGCCGCTGGGGCTGTACCTGCAGGCTTGCCCGCCGCGCGATCTGCTGGCGCGCATGTTGCGCAACCTCAAGGAAATTTTCCGCAGCCAGGAAGACTGGCCGCGTTTGCTGGCCGTGATGGAGCGGCTGGTGGTGTTGTTGCCCGATGACATGGGCGAGCGCCGTGACCGGGGCCTGGTGCATGCCGAGCTTGGGCATGCAGGGCAGGCACTGGCGGACCTGCAGGCTTATCTGGAAGCCGAGCCATTGGCAGCAGACCATGGCGCGCTGCAGGCCCGCGTCAAGGAGATCGCGGGCTCGGCAGGGCTGTGATCAGCCCACCACCACCTGGGCACCGTCACCCTGTGGGGCAATCTGGCCGATGGTGTAGACCGTTTCGCCCGCGGCGCGCAGCGTGGCGGCGCAGGCCTCGGCCTGATCTGCGGCGATCACCACCACCATGCCGATGCCGTTGTTGAAGGTGCGGTTCATCTCGATGTCGGAGATAGCAGCCGTCTTTTGCAGCCAGGCAAAGAGTTCGGTTTGCGGCCAGCTGCCCTTTTGCAGGTGGGTGGCCAGGCCCTCGGGCAGCACGCGGGGGATGTTTTCGAGCAAGCCGCCACCAGTGATGTGGGCCAGGGCCTTGATCGGGTGCTGTGCCAGCGCCGCCAGCACGTTTTTCACGTACAGGCGGGTGGGCTCCATGATGGCCTGTTTGAACGGTTTGCCGTCCAGCGTGGCGGGGGTGTTGGCACCGGCGCGCTCAATGCACTTGCGCACCAGACTGAAACCGTTGGAGTGCACACCTGCAGAGGCCAGACCCAGCACCACATCGCCGGCTTGCACGTTTTGGCCCGTGAGGATTTTGGATTTTTCAACCGCGCCCACAGCAAAGCCAGCCAGGTCGTATTCGCCGGCGGGGTACATGCCGGGCATTTCGGCGGTTTCGCCGCCGATCAAAGCGCAGCCCGACAGTTCGCAGCCTTTGGCGATGCCGCCCACCACGGCCGCGGCGGTGTCCACGTCGAGCTTGCCGCAGGCAAAGTAGTCCAGAAAGAACAGGGGCTCGGCGCCCTGCACCAGCACGTCGTTCACGCTCATGGCCACCAGGTCGATGCCCACGGTGTCGTGCATGTTCCATTCAAACGCCAGCTTGAGCTTGGTGCCCACGCCATCGGTGCCACTCACCAGCACAGGTTCCTTGTAGCGCTTGGGCACCTCGAACAGGGCGCCAAAGCCGCCAATGCCGGCCAGCACGCCTTCGCGCATGGTCTTTTTGGCCAGCGGCTTGATGCGTTCAACCAGTTCATCACCGGCAACGATGTCCACGCCGGCGTCTTTGTAGGAGAGAGGTGTTTGGCTCATGGGGGCGGCCCGTGACGGGCGTTCAATTCGGGTAAAACGGGCCTGATAAACGGTAGGCAGACTAAAATCAGGCGCAATTTTAAGGGTTCACCCTGAACCCATCGCATACACCCTCAGAGTCCTTCGTGTCCACCCCCGCTTCCCTTCCCCTCAATCGCATCCTGGCCTGGCTGGGGACCTTGCTGTTGGCGGGGCTGGCGGTCTGGTTGCTGGCCCCGGTGCTGACGCCGTTTGTGGCAGCGGCTGTGCTGGCCTATGTGCTGCATCCGCTGGTGCTTCGGCTTGGCCGGCTGGGCTTGCCGCACAGCCTGAGTGTGGTGCTGGTCGAGGCGCTGGCCTTGATCACCCTGCTGGGGTTGCTCCTCTTGCTGGTGCCCGTGCTGGTGCGCGAGTGGCCTTTGTTGCGCCAGCAATTGCCTGTGTTGCTGGACCGGCTGGACGCCTTCCTGCACCCGTTGCTGGCGCAGTTGGGCATTGAGCTTTCCCTGGATCTGGCGGGCCTCAAGGCCCAGCTGATGGCCTGGCTCAGCGACAACCGTGAAGACTGGATGGCGCCGGTGCTGGCCTCGCTCAAGGTGGGCGGCAGTGCCATCTTGTCGGTGCTGGGCTATGTGGTGCTGGTGCCGGTGGCCCTGTTTTTCATGCTGCACGACTGGGAAAAACTGGTGGCAACCCTGGTAGATCTGGTCCCGCCCCGCTGGCGTCCAGCGGTCGATGGTTTTGCCCGCGAATGCGACACCGTATTGGGGGAATACCTGCGTGGTCAGCTGCTGGTCATGCTGGCGCTGGCGATCTGGTACGCAGGCGGCCTGGCCTTGTTTGGGCTGGACCTGTCCCTGCCGATTGGCGTGTTCACGGGGCTGGCCGTGTTTGTCCCCTATCTGGGCTTTGGCACCGGACTGTTGCTGGCGCTGCTGGCCGGTCTGCTGCAGTTTGCCATGCCCACGCAGGCGCTGCTGATGGTGGCGGTGGTTTATGGCCTGGGCCAGTTCCTGGAGAGTTTCTTCCTGACCCCGCGCCTGGTGGGTGAGCGCATCGGCCTGCACCCGCTGGCCGTGATCCTGGCCCTGATGGCGTTCGGCCAGCTGCTGGGTTTTGTGGGGGTGCTGATCGCCCTGCCAGCCAGCGCCGTGCTGCTGGTGGCCTTGCGGCGTCTGCGCCGGGGCTACATGGCCAGCCCGCTTTATTGCCATGGGCCTGCCGGTCCAGGCGACGGGTTTGACGCATGAAGCAACTGGCGCTGGACATTGGCTTGTCCACACGGCCGACGCTGGACTCGTTTTTCAGCGGCCCCAACGAAGCGGCCATCAACCACCTGCGTCTGTGGACATCGGGTGGCACCCGCGCCCCGGTGCCCACCTACCTTTGGGGCGAAGCCGGGTCGGGCAAGACCCATTTGCTGCAGGCGGTGCATCAGACCTTGAGCGAGCAGGGACTGGCCGTGGGCTGGCTCGACAGTTACACCTTCCACCCGCCTGAGTTCAACGACGACTGGGTGGCGGTGCTGATGGACGACGTGCACCTCTACAACGCCGAGCAGCAGCACACGGCCTTCAACTGGTTTGTCAACGCGCTCACACCCCGCAGCGGCGTGCCGCGCTGGGTCCTCGCCGCAGGGGCTTTGCCGCCTGCCGACCTGCGGCTGCGCGACGACCTGCGCACACGCCTGGGCTGGGGCCACGTCTATGGCCTGAAAGTGCTCGAGGAGCCCGAACGCCGTGCTGTGCTGCGCCAGGCGGCCGATGCCCGCGGCCTGTTTTTGAGCGATGAAGTGATGAGCTACATGCTCAACCGCTTCTCCCGCGATCTGGGCAGCCTGATGCAGCTGCTCGACCACCTTGACCATTACGCCTTGCAGACGCAGCGCGCCCTGACCATTCCGCTCGTGCGTGCCATGCTGGAAAACGAATGAAACTGGCCCTTTTTGACCTTGACCACACCCTGCTGCCGATCGACTCGGACCACAGCTGGGGGGAATTCACCATTGACCTGGGCTGGCATGACGCCGCCACCTTCCGCGAGCGCAACGACGCCTTTTATGCCCACTACCAGGCAGGGACGCTCGACATCCACGAGTACGTGCGCTTTGCCACCGAAGCCGCCTGCGTGCGCGGCCCGGTGGAAGCGGCCAAGGCCCACAACCGCTACATGGACGAGGTGATCCGTCCGCGCATCCTGCCCGAGGCGCTGGATCTGGTGCGCAGTCACCAGCGTGCCGGGGACACGGTCATGATCGTGACCGCCACCAACGAGTTCGTGACCCGACCGATTGCGCAGGCTTTTGGCGTGAGCGAACTGATCGCGGTGGAGCTCGAGCGCAACGCCCATGGCTGGATCACCGGTGAAATCAAGGGCACACCGTCCTTCCGCGAGGGCAAGGTGACCCGCGTTGAGCAATGGCTCTCGGCCAGGGGCCTGGCCTGGGGCGATGTCGAGATGAGTTTCTACTCGGATTCCATGAATGACCTCCCCCTGCTGGAAAAGGCCCAGCACCCCGTGGCGACCAACCCCGACGCACGCCTGCGACAATTGGCCACCCAACGGGGATGGCGCATCCTCGACCTGTTCCAAGAATGATCAAAAAACTCATCACCAAGCTGCTGGGCAAGCCCGGCAGCGACAAGCCCTACTTTGGCAAACGCACCGAGGTGCCGGCCAGCGTGCATGGCATCGATCCCCAGCTGGTGGACGAGCGTGCCATCAACGTGGTGCGTACCCTGCAAGGCGCCGGTTTCGAGGCCTACATCGTGGGCGGCGCCGTGCGTGACTTGCTGCTGGGCCTGCGCCCCAAAGACTTCGATGTGGCCACCAACGCCACGCCTGAGCAGGTCAAAGGGCTGTTCCGCCGTGCCTTCATCATCGGGCGGCGTTTTCGCATCGTCCATGTCGTCTACGGCCGTGGCCGTGAGCACGAAGTCATCGAAGTCTCGACCTTCCGTGCCTACCTCGACAACGCCGCCGCCGAGCAGGTCAAGGGCAACGAGCGCACCAGCAAGCGCCAGCTCGAAGGTGTCAAGCATGCGGTGGACGCCAGTGGCCGTGTGCTGCGCGACAACGTCTGGGGCCCGCAGGACGAAGACGCCACCCGCCGCGACTTCACCGTCAACGCCATGTATTACGACCCTGAGACGCAGATCGTGGTCGATTACCACGGCGGCATTCAGGATGCGAAAAAGCGCACCCTGCGCATGATCGGTGACCCGGCCACGCGTTACCGCGAAGACCCGGTGCGCATCATCCGTGCCGTGCGTTTTTCGGCCAAGCTCAGCGCGCTGGGCTTCAAGCTAGAAGCCAAAACCGCCAAGCCGCTGGCCGAGGCCAAGGCCCTGCTGCAGGATGTGCCGCAGAGCCGCCTGTTCGACGAAATGCTCAAGTTGCTGCAGACCGGTCACGCGCTGGCTTCCATTGCACAGCTCAAGGCGCTGGGTCTGGCCAAAGGCATTTACCCGCTGCTGGACATCGTGGTCGAGCGTGCCGACACCCCGTTTGTAAAAGCTGCGCTGGCCGACACCGACCGCCGCGTGGGTGAGGGCAAGCCGGTGGCGCCTAGCTTTTTGCTGGCCTGCGTGCTGTGGTCCGACGTGCGCGAGGGCTGGGCCCAGCGCATTGCGCGCAAGGCGCACCCTTTCCCTGCGCTGCAGGAAGCCATTGACGAAGTGTTTGACAGCCGCATCGGCGATGTCTCGGGCCGCGGCAAGCTGGGCGCCGACATGCGCGAGATCTGGATGATGCAGCCGCGCTTTGAAAAACGTGTCGGCAGCACCCCTTTCAGCCTGGCCGAGCAGCCGCGTTTCCGGGCCGGTTTCGACTTCTTGCGTCTGCGCGCCGATGTGCAGGAAGTGGATGAGCGTCTGGCCGACTGGTGGCAGGAATTCAGTCTGGCCGACGACGCCACCCGCGAAGACCTGGTGCAGCAGGCCAAGACCGAGCAGCAGGCCAAAGCCCGCGGCCCGCGTGTGCGCCGGGTGCCCAAGGCCGATACAGCGGCTTCCTTGCCTGCTCAAAGCGATGCTGCAGAGGTCTGCGAGCAGGGCGCTGATGGCGAAGCCGTACCCAAAAAGCGCCGTCGCCGTCGCCGCAAGCCTGCGGGTGATGGCGCTGCGCCTGCCTCCGAATAAATCGCTCCCGTTCGCCCTGAGCTTGTCGCAGGGTGAATGGGTTTCGACAGGCTCAGTTCGAACAGTTCCATCATGCCCAGTGGCCCGCTTTCAATCCGGCGTGATCCGGTCATGGCCTTCATCGCACTGGGGGCCAACCTGGGGGATGCGCGGCAGGCGGTTGAAGTCGCTTTGCAGGCCTTGGGCAGGCTGCCTGAGACCCGCCTGAGGGCACGTTCCCGTCTGTACCGCACCGCGCCGCACGAGGCCACAGGCCCCGACTTCATCAATGCCGTGGCGCGCATCGAGACGCATTTAAGCGCCCCGGCACTGCTCGATGCCCTGCAGGCCCTCGAAAAAGCAGCAGGCCGGGAGCGGCCTTACGCCAATGCCCCCCGCACACTCGACCTGGACATCCTGCTGTATGGCGATGCCCGCATCGACAGCCCTCGCCTGACGGTGCCGCACCCGCGCATGCAGGGCAGGGCGTTTGTGCTGCACCCGCTGGCCGATGTCGCGCCGGAGCGGGTATCGGCGGCTGATCTGCTGGCTGTTCAAAACCAGCCCATCACCCCCATGGAGAACGACGCGCCATGAACCTGCTGGCCGCAATCCAGTCCTGGCCCGTGAGCCTGCAAACCGTGTTGTTGTTGCTCGCCAGCAATGTCTTCATGACTTTTGCCTGGTACGGTCACCTGCGCAGCCTGTCTGCTGCGCCCTGGTACATGGCAGCCATCGTGAGCTGGGGCATCGCCTTTTTTGAATACCTGCTGCAGGTGCCGGCCAACCGCATCGGCCACACCGAATTCAGCGTCGGACAGCTCAAGATCGTGCAGGAGGTCATCACGCTGACGGTGTTCGTGCCGTTTGCCATGCTCTACCTCAAAGAGCCTTTCAAGCTGGACTATGTCTGGGCGGCGTTGTGCATGGTGGGCGCGGTGTATTTCATTTTCAGAAGTGCCTGAACGGTTAAACTCTGTTGGTCATCAAATGGACATCCACCGGTCATTCGGATGTCATGAAACCTTGGAGTTTTCCTATGCTGTTCGGCAAGCTGCTGCCCAAAGAAGGCAATTTTTTTGAACTGTTCAACCAGCATGCCGAGCGCATCGTGGAGGCCGCGCGTGCCTTCGCCAACCTGGTGACGCATTACAACGATGTCCACTTGCGCGAAAAATACAACCGGGATGTGGACAACGCCGAACATGCGGCCGACCGCGTCACCCAGGAAGTCAACCGCCTGATCCACACCACCTTCATCACCCCGATCGACCGTGAACAGATCCACGCCTTGATCAACCTGATGGACGACGTGGCTGACCTGATCCAGGACTCTGCCGAAACCATGGCGCTGTACGACGTGCGCCACATGACCGAGGAAATCAGCCGCCTGACCGATCTGTCGGTTCGCTGCTGCGAACGTGTCCAGGACGCCGTCAAGCTGCTGGCCCGCATCGGCGACCCGGCCGTGGCCGAATCGGCGCTCAAGACCTGCGAAGAAATCGACCGCCTGGAATCGGACGCCGACCGCGTCATGCGCAGCGCCATGAGCAAGCTGTTCCGTGACGAGCCCGACGTGCGCGAAATCATCAAGCTCAAGGCCATCTACGAGCTGCTCGAGACCATCACCGACAAGTGTGAAGACGTCGCCAACCAGATCGAGGGCATCGTCCTCGAGAACTCCTGATCCGGCGCGGAGAGTCCTGACACATGGAAACCGCACAAGCCGCACTGTGGGTGGTGATGTTGCTGGTGGCACTGGCCTTGGCTTTCGACTTCATGAACGGGTTTCATGACGCGGCCAACTCCATCGCCACCGTCGTCTCCACCGGCGTACTCAAGCCCACGCAGGCCGTGGTGTTTGCCGCCTTCTTCAACTTCATCGCCATCTTTGTCTTTCACCTGAGCGTGGCCGCCACGGTGGGCAAGGGCATCGTTCAGCCCGGCGTGGTCGACACGCATGTGGTCTTCGGTGCACTGGTGGGCGCCATCACCTGGAACGTCATCACCTGGTACTACGGCATCCCCAGCAGCTCCTCGCACGCGCTGATTGGCGGCATCGTGGGCGCCGTGATCGCCAAGGCCGGCACCGGCGCACTGCTGTCTGCGGGCATCCTCAAGACCGTGACCTTCATTTTCGTGTCCCCCTTGCTGGGCTTTGCCCTGGGCTCGCTGATGATGGTGCTGGTGGCTCAAATCTTTCGGCGCACCCGGCCGTCCAAGGTGGACAAATGGTTCCGCCGTCTGCAATTGGTCTCTGCCGGAGCCTACAGTCTGGGCCACGGTGGCAACGACGCTCAGAAGACCATCGGCATCATCTGGATGCTGCTCATGGCCACCGGCTATGCCACAGCGGGCGACAAAGCGCCGCCCACCTGGGTCATCGTGTCCTGCTACATGGCCATCGGTTTTGGCACCATGTTCGGCGGCTGGCGCATCGTCAAGACCATGGGGCAGAAGATCACCAAGCTCAAGCCGGTGGGGGGGTTCTGTGCCGAAACCGGTGGTGCGCTCACGCTGTTCATTGCCACAGGTCTGGGCATTCCGGTGTCGACCACCCACACCATCACCGGCGCCATCGTCGGCGTGGGTTCCACCCAGCGGGCCAGTGCCGTGCGCTGGGGGGTGGCTGGCAACATCGTCTGGGCCTGGATCTTCACCATTCCAGCCAGCGCCTTCGTGGCGGCTGTGGCCTACTGGGCGAGCCTGCAGCTGTTCTGAACCGCTCTGGCGAGCTTGCGCAAAAAGTCCCGCATGCGGGGCTTTTTGGTTTGGCAGCGCCTCTCAATGGATGTCGTGCCCGGCTTGATCGGGCATCCCAGGGTTGGCTGTGGATCCTCGGGACGAGTCCGAGGATGCCCTTTGGCTCGTCACTGCCCCGTTACTGGCTGACCTTGAGGGCTTCCTGAATCTGGTATTCGAAATACCGCTGGAAGCTGAAAACGATGCTCGACATCAGGATGGCGGTGCCCACCAGCAGGGCCACGGCCACCCCAGCAATGGTGAACCAGGTGGTCCGGCCGGGCAGGGCGTCCGGTGCTGCGCCTGGGTTGTACAGGCTGTTCCACTTTTCCCGGCTCATCAGGCCATAGACGATGGCGTTGAGCCCGTTGGCCGCAATGTTGAAGCCCAGCAGAGGAATCAGCCACCAGCTCATCTGGTCGTCCTGCCCGAATTGCATGATCCGTTCGATGCCGTACAGCCCCAGGGCGGTCGGCAAGGGCAGCAGCCAGCCCCACAGGTCACTGAAGCCGCGAAGATAAAAGCGGTGCAGCCCCAGAGGACCGCCAAAGAAAGTCAGCCAGGTGGCCAGCGTCTTGTTTTTCATGGTGGGCGATTATGCGGGAGGGGTGCTGTCGCCTGCCCCCAGGGGCTTTTCCATCAGGACCACATCGAGCCAGCGCTCGAATTTCCAGCCGCAGGAACGCAGCGTGCCCGTGTGGGTGAAGCCCAGCGCCGAATGCACGCCAATCGACCCCGCATTGGCCGAATCCCCGATCACGGCCAGCATCTTGCGCACCCCTGCGGCCTGCGCCTGCTGGCACAGCGCGCTCAGCAAGGCCCGGCCCCATCCTTTGCCCTGCAGGCCTGGCGCCACGTAGATCGAGTCTTCGGCCGAGAAGCGGTAGGCCGGCCGGGGCTTGAACCAGTTGCAATAGGCAAAGCCCAGCACCTGCCCGTCATCCTCGGCCACCAGATAAGGCAAGCCTTTGGACAGCACATCTGCACGGCGGGCGGCCATGTCGGCCTCGGTGGGCGGATCGATCTCGAAAGTGCCTGTGCCGTTGAGCACATGGTGGCGGTAAATGGCCGTGATGGCCGCCACGTCTTCATCGCGGCTGGGTCGAATCAGGCTCATTTTCTGGACTCCAGTTATAATCAAAGGCTTTTCAGTGTGTCACTGGCCGGGTGGCCAGTTGCGTGTCTCAAACGCTGAAGGAATCAAGGGTCTGCTTTTCTGATCTGCAGGCCCCGCCACCCAAGGATAAATCATGGTCGTTATTCGTCTGAACCGCGGCGGCTCCAAAGGCCGTCCCTTCTTCAACATCGTCGTTGCTGACAAGCGTGTGCGCCGCGATGGCCGCTTCATCGAGCGCATCGGCTTCTACAACCCCACCGCTGTTGAAGGCGAGCAGGGCCTGCGCATCGCCCAGGACCGCCTGACCTACTGGAAGAGCGTCGGCGCCCAGGCTTCTCCCACCGTGGAACGCCTGATCAAGCAAGCCGCCAAGGCCGCTGCCTGATCGACCGGGATCGCCGGATGCGTCCACCGCTCGAAACGGCCGAATTGCCGGCCGACGCCATCGAAGTCGGGCGCATCCTCGATGCCTGGGGCATCAAGGGCTGGTTCAAGGTCCTGCCCCACAGCGCCTCTCCCGAGGCGCTTTTTTCTTCCAAGCGCTGGTTTTTGCTGCCCCCCGAGCGCAGCGCCAAACCCCGCCGTCCCACCGAAGCCGCTGCCGCCGAGGACTGGACGCAGCCCCTGCTGCTGCGGGTGCGCGAAGCCAAGGACCATTCCGACAGCGTTGTCGCCGCCAGCGCTGACATTCCGGATCGCAATGCCGCCGAAAGTCTCAAGGGTGCGCGCATCTTTGTGCCCCGTTCAAGCTTCCCGACACCCGAAGAAGGCGAGTACTACTGGGTGGACCTGATCGGTCTGCAGGTGGTCAACCGCGAAGGCGTGGTGATGGGCGAAGTGCGTGACCTCATGACCACCGGCCCGCAGACCGTGCTGGTGCTGCAGGCCGAAGAAGCTGGCAAGAAGGTCGAGCGCATGATTCCCTTTGTGTCCGCCTTTGTCGACAAGGTGGACACCGCCGCACGGTGCATCACCGTCGACTGGCAAGCCGACTACTGAACACAAACCGTTCGGGCTGAGCTTGTCGAAGCCCTTCGACAAGCTCAGCCCGAACGGGATAAAGTCAGCCACCACCATGCGCTTTGACGTCATCACCCTGTTTCCCGAACTGTTCGAGCCTTTCCTCAAGGCGGGCGTGACACGCCGTGCCTACGAGACGCGCCAGGTCGATGTGCGCCTGCGGAGCCCGCGCGACTTTGCCGAAGGCAATTACCGTCGGGTGGATGACCGCCCCTTTGGCGGCGGCCCTGGCATGGTCATGCTGGCGGAACCGCTGGAGAAGTGTCTGCAGGCCATCCGCAACGAGCGGGCCGAAGCCGAGCCAGCGCCCTTTGTGCTGTTCTCGCCCATCGGGCAGCCGCTGACCCACACCGCCGTGCAAGGCTGGGCCGAAAGCCAGGGCGCCATCCTGCTGTGCGGCCGTTACGAGGGCGTCGACCAGCGCTTCATTGACCGCCACGTCACGCACCAGATCAGCCTGGGCGACTTTGTGCTGTCCGGTGGTGAAATCGCGGCCATGGCCCTGCTCGATGCTGTCGCCCGCCTGCAGCCCGGCGTGCTCAATGACGAAGGCAGCCACCAGCTCGACAGCTTCAATCCGGCCCTGGACGGCCTTTTGGACAGCCCGCACTACACCCGCCCCGAGGTCTGGCAAGGTGAGGTGGTGCCCGAGGCGCTGCTGTCGGGCCACCATGCCCGCATCGAGCGATGGCGGCGTGAACAGAGCCTGACGCTCACGGCCCGGCATCGCCCGGAACTGATCGATCAGGCTCGGGCGGCCGGTCGCCTGGACAAGGCGGATGAGGCTTTCCTGCGTGCGCTGCCAGGGCAGGATTCAGCCAAAAACTGAAAAAAGCTATAATCCAAGGCTTTTCGGTCCTCTATCCGCCGCGGTCCGGCTTGCTGCAACCCGCTTTGCAGCCGACAGTCTCTTGAACAAGAGCGCCAGGAACGCCCCTAGTGCAGCGGGCATGAACGAAAGAATGTGGAGTTCAACATGAACCTGATCCAGACCCTCGAGCAAGAAGAAATTGCTCGCCTTGGCAAAACCATCCCCGAGTTCGCCCCTGGCGACACCGTGATCGTGAACGTGAACGTGGTTGAAGGCAACCGCAAGCGCGTGCAGGCTTACGAAGGCGTGGTGATCGCCAAGCGCAACCGTGGCCTCAACAGCGGCTTCACCGTGCGCAAGATCTCCAGCGGCGAAGGCGTGGAACGCACGTTCCAGACTTACAGCCCCCTGATCGCCAGCATCGAAGTCAAGCGTCGTGGTGACGTGCGTCGTGCCAAGCTGTACTACCTGCGTGAGCGCAGCGGCAAGTCGGCACGTATCAAGGAAAAGCTGCCCCAGCGCAAAGCCGCTGCCGCCGCGTAATCCGGATACAGCGCAAACAAAAAACCGCCAGGGCGAAAGCTCTGGCGGTTTTTTTATGGCCCGTCATTGCGAGCCCTGATGTGTCATGTGGCGCGTTTGCCGTCACTGCGAGGAGCGAAGCGACGTGGCAGTCTTAGATCGCCACGCTCCGCTCGCGATGACGAATCAGGCGGCGCGATGACTAACGGTGACAGTAATTAACCGCGGCGCTTGGGCGCGTGGGGCTTGAATCCGCCACCGACCAGCTTGGGGCCGCGCGGGGCGCGGTCAAAGCGGTCATTGCCGCCAGCGCGTGCCTGAGCACGTGGGGCGTGTTGGGGCTTGTCGAAGCTGCGCGCAGCGCGGTCATCGCGGCGTTCGAAGCGTTCACCACCAAAGCGTTCGCTCTGGGGGCGATCGCCCTGGAAGCGGTTGTCCTGTCGGCCAAAGCCACGGTCGTTGCCGCGACGCGGGTCTTGCTGCCAACCGCCCTGCGGGCCTTGCTCGAAGCGCGGGTCGTGGCGGGCTTCGAAGCGGGGCTCCTGACGCCCACCGTCCTTGCGTGGATCAAAGCGGGGTTCAAAACGCTCACCACCACGGTTGCCCCAGCCTTTGGCCTGGCCGCCAAAACCGCGCTCACCACGGTCGCTTCGGCCGCCTTTGCCGCCGCCCTTGCCACCAAACGACTTGCGTGCGGGGTAGTCAAAGCGCTGCTTGGGCTCCAGGCCTGGGATCACTTCGGCCTTGAAAGGTTGCTTGGTGTAGAACTCGATGTCGCCGATCTTGCGGCGGTCGCGGATTTCGGCAAAGGTCACCGCCAGGCCCGAGCGGCCGGCGCGACCGGTGCGGCCGATGCGGTGGGTGTAGTCCTCGGCCTTCATCGGCAGGCCGAAGTTGAAGACGTGGGTGATGGTGGGCACGTCGATGCCGCGCGCGGCCACATCGGTGGCCACCAGGATCTGCACCTGGCCATTGCGCAGCGCCATCAGGCGGCGGTTGCGCAGGCCCTGGCTCAGGGCGCCGTGCAGGGCCACAGCGGCAAAGCCGGCCTGCTGCAGCTCGGTGGCCAGGCCGTCGCACTCGATCTGGGTGCTGGCAAAGACGATGGCCTGGTCAATGCTGGCATCGCGCAGCCAGTGGTCGAGCAGCTGGCGCTTGTGCTCGGCGTTGTCGGCCCAGAACAGCACCTGCTTGATGTTGGCGTGTTTCTCCTGCGGGCTGTCGATCTGCACCTTGTGCACGCCCGAGCCACCATCGTGCATCACGCGCATGGCCAGCTGCTGGATGCGCGGCGCGAACGTGGCGCTGAACATCATGGTCTGACGGCGCTGGGCGGTGAGCTGGTTGATCTCGGCCAGGTCGTCGGAGAAGCCCAGGTCCAGCATGCGGTCGGCTTCGTCGACCACCAGGAACTGCACTTCGTTGAGTTTGATCTGCATCGAGCGCTGCAGGTCCAGCAGGCGGCCCGGTGTGGCCACCACCAGGTTGGCGTTTTGCAGCTTGGCGATCTGGATCTGGTAGGGAATGCCACCGACCACATTGGCCACGCGCAGGCCTCGGCAGTGCTTGACCAGCTCGATGGCGTCGTGCGCCACCTGCTGCGCTAGTTCGCGCGTGGGGCACAGCACCAGGGCGCCGGGCACGGCGGCCTTGAAATTGCGCGGGTTGGTCGGGTCCTTGCGGCGGGCGCGCTTGGGCGGTTCTTCGCCGCGGGCGATGGCGTCGGCGCAGGCCTGGTCGTAGTCGGCCTTGGCTTGGGCTTCAGCCGCGGCTTGCTGCTGGATCAGGGTGTGCAGCACGGGCAGCAGGAAGGCGGCGGTCTTGCCGCTGCCGGTCTGGCTGGAGACCATCAGGTCGTTGTAGCCGTGGTGCGCTTCGTCGTCGGCGGGCAGTGCCAGGGGGATGGTGCGGCTTTGCACGGCGGTGGGCTGGGTGTAGCCCAGATCGGCCACGGCCTTGACGAGTTCGTCGGCCAGGCCCAGCTGGACAAAGCCGTTGGGTTCATGGCTTTCGATGCTTTCGCCCGCATCGGGCGTGTCCACAGAAACGTTCAGGGAAAGGTCTTGCGCAGGCACGTGCTCGGCCTGCAGGTCGTTGATTTGTTCAGTCATGAAAATCACTCGCACGGCACTGCAGCGGCTTGCTGCAGGCACCGTCAGGTTGAAAAAGACATCAACCTTCAAACGGTGCTCGCCAGGGACGCGGAACGCGGGTTCCGGTATCAGGGGAGTGGCCCGAATTCAGACATCAGTCTGGGCCAAGGCATGAGGGGAGATGCAACAAAAACGCCACCACGGAGGATGGCGAAGCCGCAATTATCGCACGGATCGGGGATTCGTGCGGGTTTTCCCTGAAATCACAGGCGAATGAAGTGCTCGCGGTAATGCGCCAGCTCGTCGATCGACTCGTGCACGTCGGCCAGCGCCGTGTGGCGCTGCTGTTTCTTGAAGCCTTCGTAGATGGCCGGTTTCCAGCGGCGCGAGAGTTCCTTGAGCGTGCTCACGTCCAGGTTGCGGTAGTGGAAATACGCCTCCAGCTTGGGCATGTACTTGACCAGAAAGCGACGGTCCTGGCTGATGGTGTTGCCACACAGGGGCGAGGCGCTCTTGGGGACGTACTTCTTCAGGAAGTCCAGGATCTGCTGCTCGGCATCGGATTCGGTGGTCGTCGATGCCTTGACCTTGTCGATCAGACCGCTCTTGCCGTGGGTGCCCTTGTTCCAGGCGTCCATCTTGTTGAGCTGCTCGTCGCTCTGGTGGATGACCAGCACCGGGCCTTCGACGCGTGGCGTCAGGTGCGGACCGGTCACGATGACGGCGATTTCCAGCAGGCGCTCTTTTTCAGGGTCCAGACCGGTCATTTCGCAATCGATCCAGACGAGGTTCTGGTCCGACTTGGCCAGGGTTTCGGGGGCAGGGGAGGCATTCACTTCAGACATGGGGGGATTGTCGCCGATGGATCGCCGCGCTGCGCTCGGGATGACAGGGCAGCCATACCGTCACTGCGAGGGCAAAGCCCGCGGCAGTCCATGGATGCCTACAATTCCGACATGAATTCGTCTCTGACACTGACCCTGCTGTTGGCCGTGGGCTTGCTGGCCCATGTAGTGCTCAAGCTCTGGCTCAATGCCCGCCAGGTGCGGCACGTTGCGCATCACCGCACTGCCGTGCCCCAGGCCTATGCGCAGACGATTGCGCTGGCCGACCACCACAAAGCCGCCGACTACACGCTGGCCAAGGCCCGACTGGCGCAGTGGGACATCCTGCTGGACGCCATGCTTTTGCTGGCCTGGACGCTGCTGGGCGGGCTGGACGCCCTCAACCAATGGCTGCTGTCGTTCATGCAGCCGGGGCTGGTGCAGCAGATGACCCTGATCGTTGGCTTCATGCTGGTGGGGGGCATCGTCGGTCTGCCCCTGTCGCTCATGCAGACCTTTGGTGTCGAGCAACGTTTTGGCTTCAACAAGATGACCCCTGCGTTGTGGGTGACGGATCTGCTCAAGGGTTTGCTGTTGGGCGCCGTGCTGGGCCTGCCCTTGCTGGCACTGGTGCTGTGGCTCATGGATGTGGGGGGGGCGCTGTGGTGGCTGTGGGCCTGGGGCGCGCTGGTGGTGTGGCAGCTGTTTTTGATGGCGATCGCGCCCAATGTGATCATGCCGCTGTTCAACAAATTCACGCCGCTCGAAGACGATGCGCTCAAGGCCCGCGTGCAGGCACTCATGCAACGTGCGGGCTTTCAGGCCAAAGGCTTTTTCGTGATGGACGGCAGCCGTCGCTCGGCCCATTCCAATGCGTTTTTCACCGGCTTTGGGGCCAGCAAGCGCGTGGTGTTTTTCGACACCTTGCTCAAGCAGCTCAGCCCCGCCGAAATGGAGGCCGTGCTGGCGCACGAGCTGGGCCACTTCAAACACAAACACATCGTCAAGATGATGGCGGTGAGCTTTGTCACCACGCTGGCGGGTCTGGCCCTGCTGGGCTGGCTGGCGCAGCAGGTCTGGTTCTACACCGGGCTGGGCGTGTCACCCAAGATGAGCGGCAGCAACAGCGCGCTCGCGCTGGTGCTCTTCATGCTGGTCGTGCCGGTGTTCAGTTTCTTTCTGGCCCCGCTGTCGTCCTGGCGTTCACGCGTCCAGGAATTCGAAGCCGACGCCTATGCCGCATCGCAAACGCCCGCAGCCGATCTGGCCAGCGCTTTGCTCAAGCTCTACCAGGACAACGCCTCCACACTCACGCCCGATCCGCTGTTCGTGAAGTTCTACTACTCGCATCCGCCGGCCAGCGAGCGCCTGGCGCGCATGCGCAGCCTGGCAGGAGCCCACTGACATGCGCGCGATGCAGGCCACCGAAGTGGTCACGGCGCTGGTGCAGCTGCCCGGCTGGCGATTGCATGGCGAGGGAGACACGCTGGCCATCGAAAAAGACTGGCGCTTTGCCAGCCACGTGCAGGCCATGCTGTTCGTCAACCACCTGGGCTGGCTGGCCGAAAGCATGGGCCACCATCCTGAGGTGGTGCTCAACCATGCCCACTGCGTGGTGCGTTGGCGCACGCACGATGTCAAAGGCCTGAGCCGAAGGGACTTCGAGGCCGCCCGTCAAACCGATGCCCTGCCTGGGGCCGCCCCGTGAGTCGACGCGACAAGGCCCCTGCGGCAGCCGATGCGCTGCAGTCTGCCCTGGTCGTTGGCGCTTTTGGCCGCCACTGCCTGATCGAAACCGACGACGGCCAGCGTCTGATCGCGCATCCCCGTGGCAAGAAAAACCAGGCGGTCGTCGGCGACCGGGTGCAGTGGGCCGCCACCGGCGATGAAGCAAGCATCGAGCGCCTGCAGGCGCGTCGCAATCTGTTTTACCGGCAAGACGAAATCCGTACCAAATCCTTTGCGGCCAACCTCGACCGGGTGCTGATCCTGATCGCCGCCGAACCGGAGTTTTCGGAAAGCCAGCTCAGTCGCGCCCTGGTGGCGGCGGAGGCCGAGAAAATCACGCCGATCATTGCGCTCAACAAAAGCGACCTGAGCGAGCCCTTTGCCCGCGCCTGGGCGCGCCTGGCCCCTTATCGCGCGATGGGCTACACCGTGCTGCCGCTGGGGCTGGCCCCTCGCAGTGAAGGTCTGCAAGACGATGGCGTGACCGCTCTGATCGACGCCCTGCGAGGCCACCACACCCTGGTGCTCGGCCCCTCGGGCAGCGGCAAGAGCACGCTGATCAACCGCCTCGTACCCGAAGCGCAAGCTGAAACCGGCGAGATCTCGCAGGCCCTCAACTCGGGCAAGCACACCACCACCAACACGCGCTGGTACTGGGTCGATGCACTCAACGCGCCCGATCAACGTGGCGCCTTGATCGACTCACCGGGCTTTCAGGAATTCGGCCTGCACCACATCGAGCCGACGCGGCTTGCCGAATGCATGCCCGACCTGCGGCAGTACCTGGGCCAGTGCAAGTTCTACAACTGCACCCACCTGCACGAGCCGGGTTGCGCCGTGCTGGCGCAGGTGGCCGAGTCAGGGCAGGGCGGCACCATCAGCGAGCGGCGCCACCGCATCTACGCGCAGTTGTTTGAAGAGCTGAGCCAGCAGCGCTGGTGAGGGTAGATTGCCCGGTCTAACCGGGGAATGACAAGCCACCAATCAGCCCAGCAGATTGGCCATGGTCAGCAAGGCCACCAGCACCAGCCACATAATCACGCTGCGCCAGACCAGGCCCACCACCGAAGCGAGGTGACCCACCTGTGCCGGTTGCCCCGGGGTGCTGCTGCCCGAGGCGACGCTGGCGTGTTCGTCCGCATCGGCGGGCACGCTCAGCCCGGCCCCGCCGAGCCGCACATTGATGGCGCCAGCCGTGGCGGCCAGGATCACGCCATCGTTGTCCTGCGGGAACTTCTGTGCATGGTTGCGCCAGCCGTCCATGGCGTCTTCGAAGCTGCCGACGATGGCAAAGCCCAGCGCCGTGGCACGCGCTGGCAGCCAGTCCAGCAGGCGCCAGGCCTGCTCGGCCACCTGGGCCAGCACCGGGCTCACGCCGCTGTCGCTGC
>Ga0255194_1000072_pt1 | contig 25640 bp, 18 predicted proteins | sample Miss_Yuk_RepB_8h_FD_183617 | JGI IMG/M metagenome (GOLD analysis project Ga0255194, IMG submission 183617) | Freshwater microbial communities from Mississippi River, Louisiana, United States - Miss_Yuk_RepB_8h | ecosystem: Environmental > Aquatic > Freshwater > River | place: USA: Louisiana... | reverse complement strand
GCTGGCCGAGCTGCTGGGGGATGTCACCACCAGTTCTCCCGAGTGGCTGCTGATCCGCGAATTGCTGTCCAAACGCAGTGAGGCCGATCTGCGCAGGGTGCGTGTGCAACTGGCTGAAATGCTGGGCGAAGGGGGCAGCGCGCAGGCTCGCCAGGCACGCATTGCACTCATTGGCTTGCGGGGGGCAGGCAAGACCGCGCTGGGCCAGCGCCTGGCGGCTGATCTGGGTTATCCCTTCATTGAGCTCAGCCGCGAAATCGAGCAGTTCGCAGGCTGCCAGATCAGTGAAATCCACAACCTGTATGGCGCCAATGCTTACCGCCGTTACGAGCGCCGTGCCCTCGAAGAAGCCATCCAGATCTACCCCGAGGTGGTCATCGCCACGCCGGGTGGGCTGGTCTCGGATTCGGCCAACTTCAATCTGCTGCTGTCGCACTGCACCACCGTCTGGCTGCAGGCCGATCCGCAGGACCACATGGGCCGCGTGGCGGCGCAAGGCGACATGCGGCCGATGGCGGCCAGTCGCGAGGCCATGGAAGACCTTCGGCGCATTCTGGAAGGGCGCTCGGCCTTCTACTCGAAAGCGGACCTCTGCGTGAACACCAGTGGCCGAACAGAAGACCAGGCCTTTGATGCCTTGCGCGGGGCTGTGCGCCAGCAATTGGGTTTGCCGCTCAGTTCCTAGGGTAAATACGCATTAAATGCATTAAATTGCATGTTGCGCACCTCCAAGGTCAGCAATAAAATTCATCTAAACATGCACTGAAGTGCATCTATTGACCTGAATCATTTTTCCGGAGACCTTCATGAGCGCTGCCCTGACCGTGGATTACCAAACCAGTCCCGCCCAATACAAGCACATCAACCTGTCTTTCGACGGCGAGATCGCCACGCTGGGCATCAACATCAACGAAGACGCCGGCCTGCGTCCGGGCTACAAACTCAAGCTCAACAGCTACGACCTGGGTGTGGACATCGAGCTGCACGACGCGCTGCAGCGCATCCGCTTCGAGCACCCCGAAGTGCGCACCGTGGTGGTGACCAGCCTGCGCGACCGCGTGTTCTGCTCGGGCGCCAACATTTTCATGCTGGGCGTCTCCAGCCACGGCTGGAAGGTGAACTTCTGCAAATTCACCAACGAGACCCGCAACGGCATCGAAGACTCGTCCAAGCACAACGGCCTGAAGTTCGTCGCGGCCCTCAACGGTGCCTGCGCCGGCGGCGGTTACGAACTGGCCCTGGCCTGCGACGAGATCGTGCTGGTCGATGACCGTTCTTCTTCGGTGTCGCTGCCCGAAGTGCCGCTGCTGGGCGTGCTGCCTGGCACCGGTGGCCTGACCCGCGTGACCGACAAGCGCCATGTGCGCCACGACCTGGCCGACATTTTCTGCACCAGCCAGGAAGGCGTACGCGGCCAGAAGGCCGTGGACTGGCGCCTGGTCGATGCGATCGCCAAGCCCGCTGTGTTCCAGCAGGCCGTGAAAGAGCGCGCCCAGAAACTGGCCGCCACCAGCAACCGCCCGCAAGGCGCCAAAGGTGTGCAGCTGACCCCCCTGAACCGCACCATCGAAGCCGACCGCCTGAGCTACACCCATGTGAGCGTGGAGATCGACCGAGCCAAGCGCACTGCCACCTTCACCGTCAAGGCCCCGACCGCCCCCGTGGCCGCTGACAAGGCCGGTATCGAGGTCGCAGGTGCCAACTGGTACCCCCTGCAGATGACGCGTGAACTGGACGACGCCATCCTGCACATGCGCACCAACGAGTTGGACATCGGCACCTGGCTGCTCAAGACCGAGGGCGACGCCGCCGCCGTGCTGGCGTCCGACGCCGCCGTGCTCGGCAACCAGGACCACTGGTTTGCCCGCGAAACCCTGGGCATGATGCGCCGCACCTTTGCCCGCATCGACGTGTCCTCGCGCAGCCTGTTCGCCCTGATCGAGCCGGGTTCGTGCTTTGCCGGTTCGCTGGCCGAGCTGGCCTTCGCCGCCGACCGCGCCTACATGCTGGTGCTGCCCGACGATGCCGACAAGGCGCCCAAGCTGACCCTGGGCGAGATGAACTTCGGCCACCTGCCGATGGTCAACGACCAGTCCCGCCTGCAGCGCCGCTTCTACGAAGAGGCCGCGCCGATGGAAGCCGCCCGCAACGCCGTGGGCAAGGCCCTGGACGGTGACGCGGCCCTGGCCCTGGGCCTGGTGACGGCTGCCCCTGACGACATCGACTGGGCCGACGAGCTGCGCCTGGCCATCGAAGAGCGGGCCGCCATGTCGCCCGACGCCCTGACCGGTCTGGAAGCCAACCTGCGCTTTGCGCAGAAAGAGAACATGCTCACCCGCATTTTTGGTCGCCTGACCGCCTGGCAGAACTGGATCTTCCAGCGCCCCAACGCCGTTGGCGAAAAGGGTGCCCTGAAGGTCTACGGCAAGGGTGAGAAGGTCCAGTTCGATCTGAACCGCGTCTGAAACCCATCCGTTCGGGCTGAGCTTGTCGAAGCCCGTTTGCAATGTGAAGCGCCCTTCGACAGGCTCAGGGCGAGTGGCCCAAAAATTTTTTCACCAGGAGAACGACATGTCCGGTATCAACTACAGCGAAAAAATCCCCAACAACGTCAACCTGTCCGAAGACCGCACGCTGCAGCGCGCGCTCGAGCACTGGCAGCCCAACTACCTGCAGTGGTGGCAGGACATGGGCCCGGACGGCTCGCAAAACTTCGACGTGTATCTGCGCACCGCCGTGAGCGTGGACCCGCAAGGCTGGGCCCAGTTTGGCCATGTCAAGATGCCCGATTACCGCTGGGGCATCTTCCTGAACCCCGCCGAGCAGGAGCGCAAGATCCACTTCGGTGACCACATGGGCGAAGCCGCCTGGCAGGATGTGCCTGGCGAACACCGCGCCAACCTGCGCCGCATCATCGTCACGCAAGGCGACACCGAGCCCGCATCGGTCGAGCAGCAGCGCCACCTGGGTCTGACGGCTCCCAGCCAGTACGACCTGCGCAACCTGTTCCAGGTCAACGTGGAAGAAGGCCGCCACCTGTGGGCCATGGTGTACCTGCTGCACAAGTACTTCGGCAAGGACGGCCGTGAAGAAGCCGAAGCCCTGCTCGAGCGCAACAGCGGCAACGCCGACAACCCCCGCATTCTGGAAGCCTTCAACGAGAAGACGCCCGACTGGCTGTCCTTCTTCATGTTCACCTACTTCACCGACCGTGACGGCAAGTTCCAGCTGTGCGCCCTGGCCGAATCCGCATTCGACCCGCTGGCCCGCACCACCAAGTTCATGCTGACCGAAGAAGCGCACCACATGTTCGTGGGTGAGTCCGGCGTGGGCCGTGTGATCCAGCGCACCGTGAACGCGATGAACGAGCTCAAGACCGACAGCGTCGACAAGCTGCGCGCTGCCGGCGTGATCGATCTGCCCACCATCCAGCGTTACATCAACTTCCACTTCTCGGTGACGATCGACCTGTTCGGCGCCGACCAGTCGTCCAACGCTGCCACCTTCTACAGCTCCGGTCTGAAGGGGCGCTATGAAGAAGGCAAGCGCACCGATGACCATGTGCTCAAGGGCAACAGCTACAAGATCCTCGCCGTGGAAGAGGGCAAGCTGGTCGAGAAAGAAGTGCCGATGCTCAACGCCCTGAACGAAGTGCTGCGCGACGACTACATCAAGGACTCGATCGGTGGCGTGGAGCGCTGGAACCGCATCATCGAGAAGGCAGGCATCGACTACCGACTGAGCGTGCCGCACAAGGCTTTCCACCGCAACATCGGCTCGCTGGCCGGCGTGAAGGTGAGCCCGGATGGCCGTGTGGTGAGCGACGCCGAGTGGAACGCCAAAGTGGGCGAGTGGCTGCCTTCCGATCAGGACCGTGCCTATGTGGCCAGCCTGATGGGCCGCGTGGTCGAGCCGGGCAAGTTCGCCAACTGGATCGCGCCTCCGGTCATGGGCATCAACCGTCAGCCGGTGGACTTCGAGTACGTCCGTTTCAACTGATGATGCTTTGAACTGCTGCCGCTCCTGATTGGGGCGGTAGCAGTCGTCAAAGGCAGGGGGCGGGTTCCTCATGGCGGGGTACCGCAAATCGTCACCCGCCCCCTGCCTTTGACGACTGCATGGGTATTCGAGGCTTGTAGACTGCGAACGTGCATACAGGCACCGAGCGTCGGGTCAGGGTTGGGCCGGGTGACGATTTCTGGTACTCCAGCATGAGGAACCCGGCCCAACCCTGACCCGATGCGGCGCCCGCAAACCACAGCAATACAGTCAGAACACGACAAAACGAGCAGAGGCAACCATGACCACCGAATCGACCCTTCTCAAGCAGCACGTCATTGACCCCGAAATCTGCATCCGCTGCAACACCTGCGAAGCCATCTGCCCCGTCGGCGCCATCACCCACGACTCGCGCAACTACGTGGTCAAGGCCGACATCTGCAACCTCTGCATGGACTGCATCTCGCCATGCCCCACCGGTTCGATTGACAACTGGCGCATGGTGCCCAAGGCCAAGGCCTACAGCATCGAAGAACAACTCTCCTGGGACGAACTGCCCGCCGAGCTCAGCGATGAACAACTGGCCGAACTCGGTGGTGATGCCAGTCAAGCAGCCGCCGAAGCCCAGGCCGCCGTGCAAAGTGCAGCCGCCTCTTCTTCCGCATCGGTGGCCGCCGCTGCAACCGGCACGAGCTTCAATTCGGCACAGTACGGCGCGAGCATCCCGCCCTGGTCGGCAGCTCACGCCTACACCAACCTCTACGGACCCAAGGCCGCGGAGAAGACCATCACCGCCACCGTGACCGGCAACCTGCGCGTCACAGAAGTGGGTAAGGACTACGACACCCACCACATCGTGCTGGATTTCGGCAGCATGCCTTTCCCGGTGCTCGAAGGCCAGTCGATCGGCATCATCCCCCCCGGTGTGGACGCCAATGGCAAGCCCCACCACGCCCGCCAGTACTCGATCGCCAGCCCGCGCAACGGCGAGCGCCCGGGCCACAACAACCTGTCGCTGACCATCAAGCGCGTCCTCGAAGACCACGACGGCAAGCCGGTGCGCGGCGTGGGCTCCAACTACATGTGCGACCTGCAGGTCGGTGACAAGGTGCAGGTGATCGGCCCGTTCGGTGCCAGCTTCCTGATGCCCAACCACCCGAAGTCCAACATCGTCATGATCTGTACCGGCACCGGTTCGGCTCCGATGCGCGCCATGACCGAGTGGCGCCGCCGCCTGCGCGCCAGCGGCAAGTTCGAGGGTGGCAAGCTCATGCTGTTCTTCGGTGCCCGTACCCCGGCCGAGCTGCCGTATTTCGGGCCACTGAACAACCTGCCCAAAGACTTCATCGACATCGAGTTCGCCTTCTCCCGCGAAGAGGGCAAGCCCAAGCGCTACGTGCAAGACGCGATGCGCGAGCGCGCCGCCGACATCGCCGCGCTGCTCAAGGACGCCAACACCTGCTTCTACGTCTGCGGCCTGAAAAGCATGGAAGAGGGCGTGGTCATGGCCTTGCGCGAAATCGCCCAGGGCGCTGGCATGGACTGGGAAGCCGTGGCGGTCGACCTCAAAAAGCAGGGTCGTCTGCACCTCGAGACCTACTGATGTCTGAGACCCGCATCGGCCTGGGTCAGGTGCGTGAACAGTTGCGCCAGCCACGCAGCCGGCTCAAAGGCCGTCAGGCCACGGACGAGGCGCGTGCCGAGGTCCGTGCCCTGATCGGCGCCGCACCCGCCCATGGCCATCGACGCGACCTGCTCATTGAGCACCTGCATGTGCTCAATGACCACTACCTCGCGCTGTTCGAACGCCACATCGTGGCGCTGGCCGCCGAAATGCGCCTGCCGGTGGTCGAGGTGTTCGAGGTGGCGAGCTTCTATCACCACTTCCAGATCCTGAAGGACGATCAACCTGCACCCGCGATGACGGTGCGGGTGTGCGACAGCCTGAGCTGCCAGCTGGCGGGCAGTGACAGCCTGCTGACACAACTGCAGCGCGAGCTGGGTGCGCAGGTGCAGCTCATCCCTGCGCCCTGTCTGGGCCGTTGCGAGCAGGCGCCTGCGGCGCAGGTGGGGCAAAAGGCGGTGGCCTGTGCCACGGACGAGAAGGTCAAGGCCTTGGTGGCGACGCAGGATGTGGCCCCCAATGGATTGCCGCAAGCTCTGGGACTGCAGGCCTACCGGGCCACCGGCGGTTACGTGCTGGCGCTGCAGATCGCCAGCGGCGAGCGCAGTGCCGAATCGGTCATCGAAGCGCTCGAACACGCCGGGCTGCGCGGCCTGGGTGGCGCCGGTTTCCCGGCAGGCCGCAAATGGCGCATCGTGCGCAGCCAGCCGGCCCCGCGCCTGATGGCTGTCAACATCGATGAGGGTGAGCCGGGCACCTTCAAGGACCGCACCCTGCTCGAAACCGATCCGCACCGTTTTCTGGAGGGCCTGCTGATCGCCGCCAGCGTGGTGGGCGTTGACGCGGTCTACATCTACCTGCGCGACGAATACCACGAGGCACGCCAGCTGCTCACGCGCGAGCTGGCCGCGCTGCAGGCCGAGCCGCCGTACCCGCTGCCGCACATCGAATTGCGCCGAGGCGCGGGTGCCTACATCTGTGGCGAAGAGTCGGCCATGATCGAGAGCATCGAAGGCAAGCGTGGCGAGCCTCGCCTGCGACCGCCCTACATTGCCGAGGTCGGCCTGTTCGGTCGCCCCACGCTGGAGCACAACTTCGAGACCCTGTACTGGGTGCGTGAGCTGCTCGAAAAAGGGGCTGACAGTTTCGCTGCGCAAGGCCGCCACGGTCGTCAGGGTCTGCGCCGCTATTCGGTCAGCGGCCGCGTCAAACAACCGGGCGTCAAGCTGGCGCCGGCTGGCATCACGCTGCGCGAACTGGTCGATGAATACTGCGGTGGCATGGCCGAGGGCCACACGCTCTACGCCTACCTGCCCGGGGGCGCGAGCGGTGGCATCCTGCCCGCACGGCTGGCCGATGTGCCGCTGGACTTTGACACCCTGCAGCCCCACGGCTGCTTCATCGGCTCGGCCGCCGTGATGGTGCTGAGCCAGCAGGACAAGGCACGCGATGCAGCGCTGAACGTGATGAAGTTTTTTGCGCACGAGAGCTGCGGCCAGTGCACGCCGTGCCGCGTCGGCACCGACAAGGCCGCGCAACTGATGGAACGCGAAGTATGGGACCGCGAAACCCTGGAGGATTTGGCCCAGGTGATGGGCGACGCCTCGATCTGCGGCCTGGGGCAGGCGGCGCCGAACCCGATCCGCTGCGTGCTCGACTACTTCCCGCAGGAAGTGGGAGCCGCGTCATGAGCACCGTCGAATTCACCCTCAACGGCCAAGCTGTCACTGCCCCGGCAGGCCAGAGCATTTTCAACATCGCCAAAGACCTGGGCATCGCGATCCCGCACCTGTGCCACAAGGATGGGCTCGCCCCGGACGGCAACTGCCGCGCCTGTGTGGTTGAAATCGAAGGTGAGCGCACGCTGGCCCCCAGCTGCTGCCGCAGCGCCACCCCCGGCATGAAGGTGCAGACCCACAGCGAACGCGCCCTCAAAAGCCAGAAGATGGTGCTGGAGATGCTGCTGGCCGACTTGCCGGAGCAGGGCTGTAAATGGCTGGATGACCGCGCCGATGCACCGCACGGCGAGTTGAGCCAGTGGGCCGAGCACCACGGCGTGCAGGTGCGTAGCGCCCTGGCCGAACTGCGCCGCGAGGCCGTGCCAGCCGACCTGTCGCACCCGGCCATGGCTGTGAACCTGGACGCCTGCATCCAGTGCAACCGCTGCGAACGCGCCTGCCGTGACCTGCAGGTCAACGACGTGATCGGTCTGGCGCATCGTGGTGCGCGCACCCAGGTGGTGTTTGACCTGGCCGACCCGATGGGTGAGAGCAGCTGCGTGGCCTGCGGCGAATGCGTGCAGGCCTGCCCCACGGGCGCGCTCATGCCCAAGAGCCACATCGGTCCGCAATCGGTGGACCGCGAGGTCAATTCGGTCTGCCCCTTCTGCGGCGTGGGCTGCCTCGCCACCTTCAAGGTCAAGGACGAAAAAATTGTCAGCGTGGAAGGACGTGCAGGTCCCGCCAACGAAGGCCGCCTGTGCGTCAAGGGCCGTTTCGGCATGGACTATGTGCACAGCCCGGACCGCCTGACCCAACCGTTGATCCGCAAACCCGGCGTGGCCAAGGACGTGTCCCTGCTTGACGGCCACACCGACTGGCGCGAGGTCTTCCGCGAAGCGAGCTGGGAAGAGGCGCTGGATGCCGCCGTCCAGCCGCTGCGGGCACTCAAACAACAATTCGGCCTCAAGGCCCTGGCCGGTTTCGGCTCGGCCAAGGGCAGCAACGAAGAGGCCTACCTGTTCCAGAAGCTGGTGCGCACCGGCTTTGGCAGCAACAACGTGGACCACTGCACCCGCCTGTGCCACGCCTCCAGCGTCTCGGCGCTGCTCGAAGGCGTGGGCTCGGGCGCCGTCAGCAACCCGGTGCGCGACGTCGAGCATTCGGAGCTGATCATCGTCATCGGCTCCAACCCGACCAGCAACCACCCGGTGGCTGCCACCTGGATGAAGAACGCGGCCAAGCGCGGCACCCGCATCGTGCTGATGGACCCGCGCGTGACCGACATTGGTCGCCACGCCTGGCGCACGCTGCCCTTCAAGGCCGACACCGATGTGGCCCTGCTCAACGCCATGCTGCATGTGGTGGTGACCGAGGGGCTGTGCGACGAGACCTTCCTGCGCGAGCGGGCCGACCACGTGGCCGAGCTCAAGGCGCATGTGCAGGCCTTCAGCCCTGAGGCCATGGCGCTGATCTGCGGCATCCCGGCCGAGACCATCCGCGAAGTGGCGCGTGCTTACGCCACCAGCAAGGCGGCCATGATTCTGTGGGGCATGGGTGTGAGCCAGCATGTGCACGGCACCGACAACGTGCGCTGCCTGATCGCGCTGGCCAGCCTGACGGGCCAGATCGGCCGCCCCGGCACCGGTCTGCACCCGCTGCGCGGCCAGAACAATGTGCAGGGCGCGAGCGACGCGGGCCTGATCCCGATGATGTACCCCAACTACCAGCGCGTGAGCAACAAACAAGCGCACGACTGGTTCGAGCAATTCTGGGGCACCCAACTCGACGACCAGCCCGGTTACACCGTGGTCGAGATCATGCACAAGGCGCTGGCCGACGACAGTGACCCGCACAAGGTGCACGGCATGTACATCATGGGCGAAAACCCGGCCATGAGCGACCCGGACCTCAACCACGCGCGCCACGCGCTGGCCAGCCTCAAGCACCTGGTGGTGCAGGATATTTTTCTGACCGAAACCGCCTGGCTGGCCGATGTGGTGCTGCCTGCCAGCGCCTGGCCCGAGAAGACCGGCACCGTGAGCAACACCGACCGCACGGTGCAGATGGGCCGCCAGGCCCTGCAGCCGCCGGGCGATGCGAAGCCCGATCTCTGGATCGTGCAGCAGATCGCACAGCGCATGGGTCTGGACTGGCACTACGAAGGCGATCACGCCGGTGTGGCTGCTGTGTACGAGGAAATGCGCCAGGCCATGCATGCCGCCATTGGCGGTATCGACTGGGCGCGCCTGAATGCCGGTTCGGTCACTTACCCCTGCCTGAGCGCAGATGACCCGGGCCAGCCCATCGTCTTCCACGACCACTTTCCGACGCCCGATGGCCGCGTCAAGCTGGTGCCCGCCGGCCTGATCCCGGCCAACGAGCAGCCCGATGCCGATTACCCACTGGTCTTGATCACCGGCCGTCAGCTTGAACACTGGCACACCGGTGCCATGACGCGCCGGGCCACGGTGCTCGATGCGATCGAGCCGGCCGCCACCGTGTCGATGTGCGGCGCCGACCTGCAGCGGCTCGGGGTGGTGCCTGGCCAGCGGGTGCAGGTGGCCTCTCGCCGCGGCGAGGTCGAACTGGTGGTGCGGCGCGACGACGGCACGCCAGAAGGTGTGGTCTACATCCCGTTCGCTTACCGCGAGGCGGCGGCCAACTTGCTGACCAACGCGGCGCTCGATCCGTTTGGCAAGATTCCGGAGTTCAAGTACTGCGCGGTGCAGGTCCGCATACCGCAAGCTGCATAATTTCCAGCCCGGACTAACAGCGTTGGTGCCCCTGAGCGGGCGCCGACCATCACGGAGACAAGGCTTGGGACTGGACGTACGCACCATCTACATGATGAATGCGGTGGTGTACCTGATGTTGCACGGCATCATCTGGGTGAGCCTGGCGCGTTATAAAAATCGTGTGGTCACGCTCTGGAGTGTCTGGGGCATGGTCAGTGCTGCTGGGGTTTTGTTGTTGGGCAGCGAAGGCCTGGTGCCTGACTGGGTGGTGGCTGTTTTTGGACAGGTGTTGATGGCTGCTGGTAATTTCGGCCGCCAGTACGCCATGCGCTCGATCGCTGGCAACCCCTCGGTGCGCTGGCTGTGGTTCCAAGGGTTGTGCAATTTGGCCTATTTGGCACTCAATGGCACTCTGTTCTTTTCTGGGGCGGACCGTGCCCAGATGATGGTGGTGTTTTTTGCCTTTTACGCAATCAATTGCGTGGACTACTTTTTTGCAGGCCGTGCAATTGCGCGCAGGCGTGGTTCACCAGGGGCACGCAGCGTGCAATGGAGTGGTTTGGTTTTCTCTGGCACTCTGAGCGTGAAATGCCTGAGTGTGGGGCTGGGGTGGGGTGCTCAAGATCTGTACGATCCCAGTTGGGATCAGGTGGTCTTGTTTACGGGCCAATTTCTGGCCATCAGTCTGGTGAATTTCGGCTTCATGCAGATTCAGATCGATCAGTTTCAGCAAGAGCGCGTTAAAACCGAATTGGCGCTGGCAGTGCAGCGTGATCGCGCCGTATTGGCTGAGCGAAATTCACTCGACCTCACCCAATTGCTGCGCGAGCGCGAGGAGATCGTGCGCCGGCTGACCCTGTCCAACAAGAGTGCAGGCATGGGGGCACTGGTGTCTGGCATTGCGCACGAGATCAATCAACCGTTGACCACCATGGTGCTCAAGACCGAATTGATTGAAACTTATCTGCGAGATGGTCAGCCCGAGACAGTGGAGGTGCGGGGCTTGTGTGAACAAATTCGCAAAGACACGCATCGGGCTGCTGGCATGATCAAAACCTTGCGCAACATGTTTGCCAGCCCAGGCGCCAGAACCGAAAGATTGGATTTCGCCGGTTTGCTCCGCGATGTGGTGGGCATGGTGCGCAGCCATGCAGACAGACAAGGGATCGCCGTGACGCTCAAGGTGCCACAGCAATTGTGGTTTTGGGGAGATGCGACCAAGTTGCAACAAGTGGTGCTGAATCTTCTGAACAACGCCATCCAGGCATTTGCCACAAAGGATGTATTGCAGCCGAGCATCGTGCTGAACTGCCAGTTGGTCGATGGTTGGGTTGAATTGCAGGTACAGGATAACGGGTGCGGCATCGATGTTGCCGCTCAGGACGATGTGTTTGCTTTGTTCAAGTCCCCCCGCTCGCACGGCATGGGTGTGGGTCTTTGGCTGAGCCAATCCGTGGTGCAAGACCATGGTGGCACAATCGAATTTACAAGTACTCCAGGCCAAGGCACGGTGTTTGTGCTGCGATTGCCCGTCAGGGACAGTGGTGCGCAGATTTCCTGATGCTGGCCGGTTGGAAGGTCCCATGGTCATGCCCACTCGTCCCCAGATTCGTGTGGCGGTGCTGATGCGCCGCGAGCCGGTGCAAGGCGCCATGGCGCGATGGCAGCCCTGGCGCTGGGTGCTGGCCGATGTGGTGCCGCACGAGCCGGGCTTTGGCGAACAGCCCCGGTGCCTGCGCACCAGCGAAGCTGAGGCGCTTTGGCTGTATCCCGGCTGGACGGTTGAATTGTTCACCGACGATGCCGAGGGGTATTGGCTCAATGCGACTTCGCCTGCGCCGGCTTACTTTGTGATGTGGCGCATGAATGAACCCGAAGACGGTTCTGAGGCCGTGGCGGTGCCTCAGGCGGTCAGTCTCAGTTACCACGATGCGGGTCGCTGGCTGGATGCGCAGGAAACGGTCGAGACCTCGGTGGCAACGCCCGATGTGGTGGCCTGGATACGGGGGTTTGCCGAGCAACATTTCGTGCCGGAACCCAAACGCCGTCAGCGCCCGCAGAGTTTTCAGCGCTTGACCGACCGGTTTGGCCAGCCGGTGAGCATCAGCACCGAAGGCAAGCGCAAAGGCGGGCAGCGGGAGGGGGGGGCATGAGCGAAAGTTTCTTCAGCCGATGGTCGCGTCAGAAAAGGGCATCGACACCATCGCAAGTCATTCAAGCCCCACCGACCGATCAGACGCCGGCTGTGCCGCAAGCTGGCGAGGTATCTGCCGCAACGGCCAAGGAACACCTTGCCCAGCCGTCTGCCGATGGGACGGTAACGGCAAAAGCACCTTTGCCGACACTCGACGATGTGCAGGCGCTGACGCCCGCGTCCGATTTTCAGCCCTTCATGCAGCGTGGTGTGGGGGCCGAGGTGCGCAATGCCGCCATGAAAAAACTGTTTGCCGATCCGCACTTCAATGTGATGGATGGGCTGGACATCTACATCGACGACTACAGCCGCCCTGATCCCATGCCGGCCGGCATGCTGGGCAAGATGGCCAGCGCCCAGTTCCTCAAGCTCGTGCCGGATCCTGGTCAGGAGGGGGCAGAGCGTCCCGCACAAGACCCTCATGCCCGTGAGGAAGCAGGGCAGGTGTCGGAACTTGTGGCACAGTCGCCGGATTCTTCGGCAATGGCTGAGCCCCCACGACATGACGACCCTGATCTGCAACTGCAACCAGACCCTGCCCCTGCAGCCCCAAGCCCTGGGTCGCGTCCTGGGTGAGGAACTGAAAGAACACACCACTCTGTGCCGCAGTGAGGCGGGGGCATTTCAGCGTGCCGCACAAGGACGCGAGACGGTGGTGGTGGCCTGCACCCAGGAACAAACCCTGTTTGCCGAGCTGGCGCAGCAGACCGAGGGCGCTGTGGCGCCGATCCGTTTCGTCAACATCCGTGAAAGTGCCGGCTGGGCTCGGGAGGGCACGCAAGCCACCCCCAAAATGGCTGCCTTGCTCGCGGCCGCGCGCCTGCCGGAACCCGAGCCGGTGCCCACCGTCAGCTACAAGAGCGAAGGTCGCTTGCTGATCCTGGGGCCGCTGGACGCGGCCGAGCGCGCCGCCGACCTGCTGGCCGATGCGCTGCAGGTCACGCTCTGGGCTGAGGGTCCTGGCGAGGCCGGCGGCAGCCAGATGCGGCGCTATCCGGTCATCGCTGGTCAGCTGCAGGGGCTCAGCGGCTGGCTCGGGGCGTTTGATGTGACCTGGTCGAGCAGCAATCCGATCGACCTGGACCTGTGCACCCGTTGCAATGCCTGTGTGGCCGCCTGTCCCGAGCAGGCCATTGGTCTGGATTACCAAATCGACCTGAGCCGCTGCACCGGCCACCGCGATTGCGTGAAAGCCTGCGGTGCAGCCGGGGCCATCGACTTTGGACGCAGCCCGAGCGAACAGCGTGAGCGCTTTGACTTGGTACTGGACCTGCGCGGGCCGCAGGCCTCGCCAACCTTTTTGCAGCATGCCCTGCCGCAGGGCTTTTTCCGCTGGGACGGCCGCGATCTGCAAACCTTGCTGAAATTGCGCGAGCTGGTGGGCGAGTTCGAAAAGCCGCGCTTCTTTCAATACAAGCAAAAGCTGTGTGCCCACAGCCGCAATGACCAAACGGGTTGTAACGCGTGTGTGGACATTTGCTCTGCTGAGGCCATTCGTTCGGACAAGTCGCGCCAGCAGATCGTCGTGAACCCCAACCTGTGTGTGGGCTGTGGTGCCTGCACCACAGCCTGTCCGACCGGAGCGCTCACCTACGCTTACCCGCGCGCTCCCGAGCAGGGCCAAAAAATCCGCACCCTGTTGACGACCTACCAGGCGGCCGGGGGGAGGGATGCTGCACTCTTGCTCCACAGCCAGGAGCAAGGTCAGAAGCTGGTCGATGAACTGGGGCGCGGTGCGCAACTGCAGGTGATGCAGGGCATGCCTGCCCGCGTGATGCCGATGGGGCTGTGGCACACCGCCAGCCTGGGGCTGGAGGTCTGGCTGTCGGCTGTGGCGTATGGCGCGCGTCAGGTCCTGGTGCTGCTCACGGCCGAAGAAGCCCCGCAGTACAAAACCGCGCTGACTGAACAGATGGCGGTGGCGCAAGCGATCCTGCACGGTCTGGGCTACACCGGCACGCATTTCACACTGATCGAAGCCGTCCATTCGCAGGCGCTGGACGCCGAGCTGCAGCGCCTGGCCGGGCGTGGCGTGGCCGTGCCGCAGGGCCCAGGTGTGGCTGCACGCCACGCGGTGCAGCAAGAAAAGCGCAGCACGCTGGAGCTGGCGCTGGACCACCTCTTGATCCACGCGCCGGCCTTTCAGGGCAATGCCCAAGCTAAGGCCATCGCCTTGCCCGCTGCAGGTGCCATGCTGGGCAGCATCAGCGTCGACCCTGACCGTTGCACCTTGTGCATGAGCTGCGTGGGCGCCTGCCCTGCCTCGGCGTTGCAGGACAACCCGCAGCAGCCCGAACTCAAATTCATCGAAAAGAATTGCGTGCAGTGCGGCTTGTGCGCGAAGACCTGCCCCGAGCAGGCCATCGTGCTGCAGCCGCGCCTTCTGCCCACCCCCGAGCGCAGCCAGGCACGCCGCCTGCATCACAGCCCGCCCTATGCCTGCGTGCGCTGTGGCAAACCCTTTGGCACGCTCAAGGCCATCGAGGCCATGTTGGGACGCCTCTCCGGCCACAGCATGTTCCAGGGGGCGGCGCTGGAGCGCCTGAAGATGTGCGGTGACTGCCGGGTGGTGGACATCTTCACTGCCGAAAACGAGGTGCGGATTGCCCCCGCGTCTGACCCATCCAGGAAGCACTGAACGCCATGAGTACCCCACTGCAACGATCCAGCGCACTTGACGAAGAAGTGGCACGCGCCGAGATGTATGGCCTGCTGGCCACCTTGTTTTACCAAGCTCCGGACACCGACTTGCTGGCGCAGCTGCAGGCGGCCGTGACTGAAGCCCCCGAGCAGGGGGGCTTTCTGGAAGAGCCCTGGCGGGCGCTGGTGGCCCAGGCACGCGACATGTCGACCGCGCAGATTGCGCAAGAGTACAGTGCCCTGTTCGGCGGGGTCGGCAAGCCCGAGGTCTATCTTTTTGGTTCGCATTACCTCAGCGGCTTCCTCAACGAAAAGCCCCTGGTGCAACTGCGCGACGATCTGGCCGGACTGGGCCTGACCCGCGATACCCGGATGCCCGAGACCGAAGACCACGTGGCCTATCTGCTCGAGGTGATGCGTTACCTGATCGCGGGCGACGATGTGGCGGTGTGCAACCTGACGCGGCAGGCTGAGTTTTTCAGCCGCCACCTGCAGCCCTGGGAGTCGCAGATGTGTCAGGCCATCGCGGCGCATCCCAAGGCCGCTTTTTACGGTCGGCTGGCGGCCCTGACAGAGGCATTCGCCAGCGTGGAGGCGCAAGGTTTTGATTTGCTGTGATGTCTTATTTTGAGAAAGACCCCTTCCCGTTACCGTGTTAACCCTATTGCCGGGGTCTGACCGGTGTCTAATATCGTGAGATATGCAAAATTTTGCCTAGGTGCATCCTGGCATGTAGAGGAGAAACTGAATGCAAGATCAAAAACCTGCTGTTTCCCGCCGCAGCCTGTTTGCAGGTGCGGCCACTGTGGGTGCGGTGGCTGCGGCCACCAGCGTGTTGCCCACCGCTGTCCAGAACCTGAGCGCCAAAGCCGCCCCCGAGTTGCCCAAGCCTGAGCGCGGCGGTGGCTACTCTCTGAGCGAGCACGTCAAGCGCTACTACCAGACCACCCGCGTCTGACCCCCTTTCCCTTCTTTTCATCCAACTGGAGCTTTCCATGTTGCTGACCAAAAAACAGGGCACGTCCTCGGGCGCAGCCTCTTCTTCCTTTGTTCACAGTCTGCGTCGTGGCCTCTCGCAGGCGCTGCCCACGCTCGACCGCCGCAGTTTCCTGCGCCGTTCCGGTCTGGGTGTTGGCGTCGGTTTGGCGGCCAGCCAACTCAGTCTGGTGCAAAAAGCCCAGGCAGCAGGCGGTACCGCTGCCCAGGGCATGGGCGCTGGCAAGGTAGAGGTCAAGCGCACCGTCTGCACCCACTGCTCGGTGGGTTGTGCCATCGACGCGGTGGTGGAAAACGGGGTCTGGGTGCGGCAGGAGCCTGTATTCGACTCGCCCATCAACCTGGGCGCCCACTGTGCCAAGGGCGCGGCCATCCGTGAGCATGGCCACGGTGAATACCGCCTGCGCTATCCCATGAAGCTCGTCAACGGCAAATACGAGCGCATCAGCTGGGACGTGGCGCTCAAGGAAATCGCCGACAAGATGCTGGAGCTGCGCAAGGCCAGCGGGCCCGACAGCGTCTACTTCATTGGCTCGTCCAAGCATAACAACGAACAAGCCTACCTGCTGCGCAAGTTCGTGAGCTTCTGGGGTACCAACAACTGCGACCACCAGGCACGCATCTGTCACTCCACCACGGTGGCTGGCGTGGCCAACACCTGGGGTTATGGTGCCATGACCAACTCGTACAACGACATGCAAAACAGCAAGGTCGCCCTGTACATTGGCTCCAACGCGGCCGAGGCTCACCCGGTGAGCCTGCTGCACATGCTGCACGCCAAGGAAAACGGCTGCAAGATGATCGTGGTCGATCCGCGCTTCACCCGCACCGCGGCCAAGGCCGACGAATTTGTGCGCATCCGCTCGGGCACCGACATCCCTTTCCTTTTCGGTCTCGTCTACCACATCTTCAAGAACGGCTGGGAAGACAAGAAGTACATCCACGACCGCGTCTACGGCATGGAAGCCGTCAAGGACGAGGTCATGAAGAAGTGGACGCCGGCCGCTGTGGAAGAGGCCTGCGGCGTCAAGGAAGAACAGATGTTCAAGGTGGCCAAAATGCTGGCCGACAGTCGCCCCGGCACCATCGTCTGGTGCATGGGCCAGACCCAGCACACCATTGGCAACGCCATGGTGCGTGCCTCGTGCATCCTTCAGCTGGCTCTGGGCAACGTGGGTAAGAGCGGTGGTGGCACCAACATCTTCCGCGGCCACGACAATGTGCAGGGCGCGACCGATGTGGGCCCCAACCCTGACTCGCTGCCCGGCTACTACGGCCTGGCCGAGGGTTCGTGGAAGCACTTTGCCAAGACCTGGGGCGTGGAATTCGACTGGATCAAGAGCCAGTACGCCAGCCCGGCGATGATGGGCAAGAGCGGCATCACCGTCTCGCGCTGGATCGACGGCGTGCTCGAGAAAAACGAGCTGATCGACCAGGACAGCAACCTGCGCGGCGTGTTTTACTGGGGCCACGCACCCAACTCGCAGACCCGGGGTCTGGAGATGAAGCGCGCCATGGACAAGCTGGACCTGCTGGTGGTGGTCGATCCCTATCCCAGCGCCACCGCCGCCATGGCGGCCATGCCGGGCAAGCCCGAAGACCTCAACCCCAACCGCGCGGTGTACCTGCTGCCCGCGGCCACCCAGTTCGAAACCAGCGGCTCCTGCACCGCCTCCAACCGCTCCATCCAGTGGCGCGAGAAGGTGATCGAACCCCTCTGGGAGAGCCGCAGCGACCACATGATCATGCACCAGCTGGCCGAGAAACTCGGCTTTGCCAAGGAGCTGTCCAAGAACTACAAAATGCAGAAGGTCAAAGGCATGGACGAGCCCATGCCCGAGGACATCCTGCGCGAGATCAACAAGTGCGTCTGGACCATCGGTTACACCGGCCAGAGCCCCGAGCGCCTGAAGGCCCACATGAAGAACATGCATGTGTTCGACGTCAAGACCCTCAAGGCCAAAGGCGGCAAGGACAAGGAAACCGGCTACGACTTCACAGGCGACTATTTCGGCCTGCCCTGGCCCTGCTACGGCACCCCCGAGCTCAAGCACCCGGGCTCGCCCAACCTGTACGACACCTCCAAGCACGTCATGGACGGTGGCGGCAACTTCCGTGCGAACTTCGGTGTCGAACGTGAAGGCAAGAGCCTGCTGGCTGAAGATGGCTCGCATTCGCTGGGCGCCGACATCACCACCGGCTACCCCGAACTTGACCATATCCTGCTCAAGAAACTGGGCTGGTGGGACGAACTGACTGAAGACGAAAAGAAGGCTGCCGAAGGCAAGAACTGGAAGACCGATTCCTCCGGCGGCATGATCCGCGTCTTCATGAAGGGGCACGGCTGCCATCCGTTTGGCAATGCCAAGGCGCGCGCTGTGGTCTGGAATTTCCCGGATCCGATTCCTCAGCACCGTGAGCCCTTGTACGGTACCCGTCCGGACCTCATGGCCAAGTACCCGACGCACGAGGACAAGAAGGCGTTCTGGCGTCTGCCCACCCTGTACAAGACGGTGCAGGACAAGAACACCGCCGACAAGGTGCACGAGAAGTTTCCGCTGATCCTGACCTCCGGCCGTCTGGTCGAATACGAGGGGGGTGGCGAAGAGACCCGTGCCAACCCCTGGCTGGCCGAGTTGCAGCAGGAAGCCTATGTCGAGATCCACCCCAAGACGGCGGCCGACCGGGGCATCCGCAACGGTGACCGTGTCTGGCTCAACAGCCCGACCGGCGCCAAGCTCAATGTGCAGGCGCTGGTCACCGAGCGCGTGGACACCGGTACGGTGTGGATGCCCTTCCACTTCTCGGGCCGCTGGCAGGGCGCCGACATGCTGGCCTACTACCCCAAGGGCGCGGCCCCGCTGGTGCGCGGCGAAGCCGTCAACACCGCCACGACCTACGGCTACGACAGCGTGACCATGATGCAGGAAACCAAGACCACGGTCTGCAACATCGAGCGCGCATAAAGCAAGGAGTCACAACATGGCACGAATGAAATTCATCTGTGACGCCGAGCGCTGCATCGAGTGCAACGGTTGCGTCACCGCCTGCAAGAACGAACACGAAGTCCCCTGGGGTGTGAACCGCCGCCGCGTGGTCACCCTCAACGACGGTGTGCCCGGCGAGAAATCCATCTCCGTGGCCTGCATGCACTGCTCGGACGCACCCTGCATGGCCGTGTGCCCGGTCAACTGCTTCTACAAGACCGAAGAGGGCGTGGTGCTGCACGACAAGGATGTCTGCATCGGCTGCGGTTACTGCTCCTACGCCTGTCCGTTTGGCGCCCCGCAGTTCCCCAGTGCAGGTACCTTTGGTGTGCGCGGCAAGATGGACAAGTGCACCTTTTGCGCTGGCGGCCCCGAAGAGCACGGCAGCCAGGCCGAGTTCGAGAAATACGGGCGCAACCGCCTGGCCGAAGGCAAGCTGCCGGCCTGTGCCGAAATGTGCTCGACCAAGGCTTTGCTCGCCGGTGACGGCGACGTGGTCTCCGAGATATTCCGCCAGCGTGTGGTGCAGCGCGGCAAGGGTGCCGAAGTCTGGGGCTGGGGCACCGCCTACGGCAGCGCTGCCAAGCAAGGAGCATGACCATGCGCAAAACCCTCCTTCTGTCTGCCGTGACCGGCGTGCTGCTGTTGACGGCCTGTGGCGAGAAACCCCAGGACCAGGCAGGTGTTCGGAGTGACAAACCGGCCCAAGCCGGTACCGGCGTGGCCGCCTTCACCCAGCCGGGCTGGACGACCAACGACAAGGCCAGCTGGTCCAATCAGCTCAAGGCCCGTGCCAATTACGGCATGAACGACCACCAGCGCGCCCCCAAGTGAGCGCCAAGGAGAACACCATGCGCCGCTTCATCCTGATGTGCGCTTCGATTGTGTTCGGCGCTTCGTGCTGGGCACAGGCCGCGTCTGCGGCCGATCCAGCGGTTGTCGGCGTGAAAAGCGCCAACATCTTCCAGCTGGCCCCGGATGCCGACAGCGATCCGAAATACAAGGACCAGAGCAACGCCGAGCGTGGCAAGGTGCAGCCGGGCAACAATGCGCCCATGTGGCACCAGATCGGTCAGGGTGTGACCGGTTACAGCAGCCTGCCCAAGAGCCAGGCCCCTGAAGCGGGCAATCTGATCCAGCCCTTTGTGCAGTACCCGGGCTCGCGCTTGACCAATGCCGGTGAAGCCTGGCGTCAGGTGCGCAACAACTGGCTGATTCCCTACGGTGGTTCCCTGCTGCTGATTGCGCTGGGCGCGGTGGCGCTGTTTTACTGGCGAAAGGGCACGATCGAGCTGCACGGCTCTGAGACGGGCCGCAAGATCGAGCGCTTCACACCATTCGAGCGCGCGGCGCACTGGGCCAATGCCATTGCCTTCGTGGCCCTGGCGGTTTCGGGCATCGTGATGGCGTTTGGCAAGTTTTTCATCCAGCCCCTCATCGGCACCGCCCTGTTTGGCTGGCTGACCTACGCGCTCAAGAACATCCACAACTTTGCCGGCCCTCTGTTCGCTGTCTCACTGGTCATCGTGATCGTGACCTTTGTGCGTGACAACCTGCCCAGCAAGGACGACATCACTTGGCTGCTCAAGGGCGGTGGCCTGTTCTCGGGCACCGAGGTGCCTTCGCACCGCTTCAATGCAGGCGAGAAAGTGGTGTTCTGGGCTGGCGTGTTTTTCCTGGGCCTGATCGTCGTGGCTTCGGGCCTGGTGCTTGACAAGCTCATTCCAGGCCTGATTTATGAGCGCAGCACCATGCAGATCAGTCACATGGTCCATGCGGCGGCCACCTGTTTGATGATGGCCATGTTCATCGGCCACATCTACATGGGCACGATCGGCATGCGCGGTGCCTACAGCGCCATGCGTGACGGCTATGTGGACGAAACTTGGGCCAAGGAACACCATGAGCTTTGGTACAAGGACATCCAGGCTGGCAAGATTCCGGTACAGCGCTCACAGCCGACGTCCCCTGCTGCGAAGCCCGCGACCACGGCCTGAATACGGAGAAGACCATGAAAAAAATCCTCCTTCTGATTTCTGTAATGACCCTGGGCAGCGCCGCACTGGCCAAGCTGCCAGCCCCGAGCGAAGAAGCCAAGGCCAAAGCGGCTGAAGCCGCTGCCAAGACGGCGCATGGCAACAAGGTGGCTGACTTCCAGCTGTGCAAGTCGCGCGAGAAGGTGGCGGCTCATTACTACAAGACCACTGGCAAGGGAAAGCCTGCCCCCAAGGAAGCTACCCCCGCCTGCGCAGATCCGGGTCCTTACAAACCCGCTGACCAGGCTGCGGCGCCGGCCGCACCGGCGCCTGCTGCGGCCAAGCCGGCTGGCAAAGGCTGAACATCCTGAACCCCGCATAGCGGAAATCCCCCGTCGGCTTCGGCGGGGGATTTTTTGCGTTAGTCTCCACGCATGTCAGCCCCCGCCACCGATTCCGTTACCCGCAAACCCCGCCTGACCCATGCAAAGGCCGCGCTGACCCGTCGCGTGCGGGTGCGCAACGAGTTTGGTGAAGTGTCCGAAACGTCCATTCCCGCCGAACGCGCGCTCACGGTTTATCTGGACAAGCGCGAGCTCGTGACCCTCATGACACTGGGCGGGGACCCCGAGTTGCTGGTGCTGGGCTTCCTGCGCAACCAGCGCCTGATCGATTCGGTCGACCAGATCGAGTCCATCACCGTGGACTGGAGCATTGGGGAAGGCGAGGTGGGCGAGCCCGGTGTGGCTGCGGTCAGGACCCGGGCGGATGCCGGAGTGCGCATCGAACGAAGTGCCGAGCGCGTGGTGACCACAGGCTGTGGCCAGGGCAGCGTGTTCGGTGACCTGATGGCCCACATCGACGAGATCGAATTGCCAGCGGCACAGATCACGCAAAGCCAGCTCTATGGCATTGTCAATGCCATCCGTTTGCAGGAGTCGACTTACAAGTCCTCAGGTTCGGTGCATGGCTGTGCGCTGTTTCGGGGCGAAGACATGCTGCTGTTTGTGGAAGATGTGGGGCGTCACAACGCGGTCGATACCATCGCTGGCTGGATGTGGATGAACGACATGGACGGCAGTGACAAGGTGTTCTACACCACAGGCCGTCTGACCAGTGAAATGGTCATCAAGGCCGCGCAGATGGGCATCCCGGTGGTGGTCTCGCGCAGCGGCATCACGCAGATGGGTCTGGATGTCGCCCTGCGTGTGGGGCTGTGTGCGATTGGCCGAGCCACCAACAAGCGTTTTTTGTGTTTCAGTGCACCCGAGCGGCTGATCGCTCAAGCGCAATTGGCGCAAGCCTGAATCCGTACCTTCGGCAAACGTCCCGGGCGATCCGCCCGATCGATGTGTTCGCCGGGATGTCGAGCCAGCCGCGGTCCTTGGCAGCGCAATGAACTGGCCAGTCGTCAACTTTGCGTGATACCTGGGGAGGTTCACAAGCCAGACCCAATGGCCCGCTGGTGCATGGGGCAGCCCATCTGCGTTATGGTTGGACCATGGACACACAAGAATGGATGCAGGGGATTCGTTTGGGGGGGCGTCAGCTCTGGCGTGATCTGCGCGCAGGCGAGTTGCGCTTGCTGATGGTGTCGGTGGCGCTGGCCGTCACGGCACTCACGGCGGTAGGATTTCTGGCCGAGCGCATGCAAGCCGGTCTCTGGCGAGATGCCCGCCAGCTGCTCGGTGGCGATGCGGTGGTGGTCAGCGACAAGCCCACCCCGCAGATGCTGGTGCAGGAGGCCGTGCGGCGCGGACTGGTGACCAATACCCAGGTGGGTTTCCCGACCATGGCCCGGGTGCCGGTGGCCGAGGGCGAGAGCCGGCTGGTGGCGCTCAAGGCGGTGGCCCCGGGTTATCCGCTGCGCGGCGTGCTTCAGGTGCATCGTCAGCCTGAGGCGGCGCAGGACAGCATTCCGGCCCGGGGTCAGGTCTGGGTCGATCCGGCCTTGCTGGACGCACTCGACCTGGCGCCGGGGCAAATGTTGGCACTGGGTGAGCGCGAGCTGCGCGTCACCGGCGTGATCGAACGCGAACCCGACCGCGGCGCGGGCTTCATGAACTTTGCCCCCCGTATCATGATGAACGCGGCCGATCTGGAATCGACCGCACTGGTGCAGCCGGCCAGCCGGGTGACCTGGCGCATGGCTGTCGCGGGCCCCGAGGGCGTCGCCAACCGCTATGCCGACTGGGCCCGTGAGCAGGCCGAAAGCACCAACCTGCGCGGCGTGCAGGTCGAATCGCTCGAAAGCGGCCGCCCCGAAATGCGACAGACGCTGGACCGGGCCAGCCAGTTCCTCAACCTCGTGGCGCTGCTGGCGGCACTGCTGTGCGCGGTGGCGGTCGCGCTGGCCGCTCGCAGCTTTGCCGAGCGGCAGCTCGACGCCTGCGCGCTGTTACGCGTGCTGGGGCAGAGCCAACGCACGTTCACCTTGTCGTATGCCACCGAGTTTCTGGGCGCTGGCCTGCTGGCCAGCGCCTGCGGGGTGCTTGCAGGATATGCGGTGCATCTGGGCTTTGTGAGCCTGCTGCAGGGTCTGGTGGAAACGCAGTTGCCCGCGGCGGGGGTGCAGCCGGCCTTGCTGGGCCTGGCCATGGGCCTGACCTTGCTGGTGGCGTTTGGCCTGCCGCCTGTGCTGCAACTGGCGCGCGTGCCTGCGCTGCGTGTGCTTCGGCGCGATCTGGGGGCGTTGCAGCTGCGCTCCAGCCTGGTGCTGGCCATGGGCCTGGCGGGTTTTGCTCTGACCTTGCTGATGGTCAGCCGCGACCTCAAGCTGGGCCTGATCACGGTCGGGGGCTTTGCGCTGGCGCTGCTGCTGTTTGCTGGACTGGCCGCGCTGGCGCTTTGGGCCTTGCGCCGGATGCTGCCCGGCGAGCAGGCGCCGCGCTGGCTGCGGCTGGCGACGCGGCAAGTGACAGCGCGGCCCTGGTTTGCGGTGGTGCAGGTCAGCAGTCTGTCGGTGGGTTTGCTGGCGCTGGCGCTGCTGGTGCTGCTGCGCACCGATCTGGTGGCCAGTTGGCGTCAGGCCACGCCCAAGGATGCGCCCGACCGTTTTGTCATCAATGTACAGCCCGACCAAGCGCAGGCTTTCCTGTCGCATTTGCAGATGGCCGGTGTGCGCTCGCCAGACTGGTACCCCATGGTCAGAGGCCGTCTGGTCGGGATCAACGACCGTGAAGTCCGTCCCTCGGACTACGAAGCTGAGCGCGCGCGCCGGCTGGTGGATCGGGAATTCAACCTCTCCTACACCGACCAGCTGCCGGCCCACAATCCGCTGCTGGCCGGTCGCTGGGTGGCAGGCGAGCAGGGGGGGGTGAGTGTGGAGCAGGGCATTGCCGACACTTTGGGACTGAAGCTGGGCGACCGGCTGCGCTTTGATATGGGGGGTGTCGTGCACGAGGCCCGCATCACCTCGTTGCGCAAAGTGGATTGGGCCTCCATGCGCGCCAATTTCTTTGTGCTGTTTCCCTTGCGCGAGATGCCTGAGTTGCCGACCACCTGGCTGGCCGCGTTTCGCACCCCCGGAGGTGACCGTCAGTTCGAGCGGGTGCTGGTGCAAAAGTTCCCGAACGTGACCAGCGTGGACATGCGCGCCTCGCTGGCGCAGGTTCAGCGGGTGCTCGACCAGGTGATCCAGGCGGTCGAGTTCCTGTTTGGCTTTACCTTGGCGGCAGGCGTGATGGTGCTGCTGGCGGCCATCGGCGCGGGGCGGCAGGCACGCGAGCGCGAATACGCCATCATGAGGGCGCTGGGGGCCGGGCGCGTGCTGCTGGCGCAGGTGCAGCGCGCCGAGTTGCTTGGTGTGGGCTTTCTGGCGGGCTTCATGGCCAGTGGCATGGCGCTGGCGGTAGGCTGGGCGCTGGCCAGGTTTGCCTTTGAATTCACCTGGACACCGCTGTGGTGGGCGCCGCTGGCCGGTGGTGCGGTGGGCGCGGTACTGGCCTGGGTGGCGGGCAGTCTGAGCCTGGCAGGTGTGCTGCGTCAACCGGTGGTGCAGACCCTGCGCCAGGCGAGTGAGTGAACAGGGTGGAAAATCACGCCATGCATATCGAAGACAAACCGCCTTACGACACGCCTTTTGAATGGATTGGCGGCGAGGACCGGGTGCGTGCCCTGGTGGACCGTTTTTATGACCTCATGGACCTGGAGCCCGCCTACAGCGCGTTGCGCGCCAGCCATGGCAGCACCCTCAGCGAGGCCCGTGACAAGCTGTTCTGGTTTTTGTGCGGCTGGTTGGGGGGTCCACAGCATTACCAGGACCGTTTCGGGCACCCGCGCCTGCGCATGCGGCACATGCCGTTTTCGATCGGCATTGCCGAGCGCGATCAGTGGCTGGCCTGCATGGACCAGGCCATGCACGAGACCGGCGTGGACCCGGTGCTGCACGAACGCCTGAACCAGAGCTTTTTCCAGACTGCGGACTGGATGCGCAACCGGGCAGGTGCATGAAGCTCAACTCCCTTCAGGATCTGAAAAAAGTCCAGAAAGAACTCAAGGCCGCGCACGAGCGTGCTCAGGCCGAGGCGGCTGCGCGTGTGGCCGAGGAAAAAAAACGCGAAGCCGAAAGCAACCTGTTCGCCCGCGCGGTAGGGCCGGTCCAGGCCCTGCCAGACCGAAAACACGCCCGCCTGCCCAAAGTGCCGGCCGAGCCTGTGGCCCGGCAATTCCATCAGGACGAGGCAGCGGCGCTGCGTGACTCGCTGTCCGACGGATTTGACGTGACGACCCTGCTGGATACCGACGAGTCGCTGAGTTTTCGCCGTCC
>Ga0255194_1000062_pt1 | contig 28127 bp, 25 predicted proteins | sample Miss_Yuk_RepB_8h_FD_183617 | JGI IMG/M metagenome (GOLD analysis project Ga0255194, IMG submission 183617) | Freshwater microbial communities from Mississippi River, Louisiana, United States - Miss_Yuk_RepB_8h | ecosystem: Environmental > Aquatic > Freshwater > River | place: USA: Louisiana... | reverse complement strand
TTGGGCAGGCCGCGCACACTCGAGCACACGCTGGCCATGTTGATGATGCTGCCGCCGCCTTGCGCCAGCATGCCCGGCAGCACGGCCTGGATCATCCAGAACTGCGCACGTGCGTTCAGGTTGAAGGCAAAGTCCCAGTCGGCATCGGTGGCCTGTTCAATGGTGCCGTTGTGCACGAAGCCCGCGCAGTTGAACAGCACATCGATGCGCCCGGCCTGCTTCACAAAGGCCTGGATGGCTGCCTTGTCCAGCACATCCAGCTTCGCGGTGCGGATGTTCTTCTCGCCCTCGAAGGCCTTGAGCAGATCGGCATTGACATCGGTCGCCCAGACCTGCGCGCCCTCCTTGGCCATGGCCAGTGCGGTGGCCCGGCCGATGCCTTGCCCTGCGGCGGTGATGACCGCGTGTTTGCCTTGAAGTCTCATGTGGTGGCTGCCTTTTTGTGCGTTGTCAGCAGGTGAGGGCTGGAAGGGCACATTCAGGGTTTGGCCTGATGCGCGGCGGATAACTTGCTGGCATTCTGAATTGGTCTGACCACTTGTCCAATTCTCGCAAACCCTGAGACCCGGATCCACCGTGCCCATCCAAGCCGTTGAAGCCCAGCGCCTGTACCAGCAGATCGCGCAGCAGCTGCGCCAGCTGATCTCTTCGGGCGAATTTCCGCCCGGCAGCCGCCTGCCGGCCGAGCGAGAACTGGCCAGCCAGCTGGGCGTGAGCCGCCCCTCGGTGCGCGAAGCGCTGATCGCGCTCGAAGTCGAAGGCTGGATCGAGGTGCGCACCGGCTCGGGCGTGTACGTGCTCACCCGCACCGCCCCCGAACGCCAGCCCGTGGCCGCCACCGAATGGGGCCCGCTCGAAGTGATCCGCGCCCGGCGACTGGTCGAAGGCGAAATCGCGGCCCTGGCGGCGCTGGCCGTGCAGCCCGCACATCTGCAAACCCTGCAGCACGCCATCGAAGCCATGGCGCAGGACGCCGATGCCGGACGCGCACCACTCGAAGGCGACCGCGCCTTTCACCTCACCCTGGCGGCGGCCTGTGGCAACGCGGTGCTGTCCGATACCGTCACCCAGTTCTGGGATGCCCGCAAAGGCCCGCTTTTTGAACGGCTGGGGGACTACTTCGAAACCCCTGACTCCTGGCGCTGTGCGATCGAAGAGCACCGCCGCATCCTGAGCGCCCTGCAATCCGGCGATGCCGAGGCGGCGCGCCAGGCCATGCAGCACCACATGGACCAGTCGCACGAGCGCTTCAATGCCAGCTGGCCCAAAACCCAAGGACACCAAGAACCCCGAGGAAACCCATGAGCACCTTCATTCGCCTGCACCCCCTGGACGATGTCGTCATCGCGCGCAGCCAACTCATGAGCGGCAGCGCCGTGGACGGCGTGGCCGTGCGCGGCCTCATCCCGCCCGGCCACAAGATCGCCACCCGCGCCATCGCGGCGGGCGAGCCCGTGCGCCGCTACAACCAGATCATCGGCTTTGCCTGCCAGGCGATTGCGCCCGGCGAGCATGTGCACACGCACAACCTGGACATGGGCCCGGAAAAAGGCAACTTCGAGCGCGACTACGCCATCGGTCAGGACGTGAAACCCGAAGCACCGCGAAAGCAGGCGACCTTCATGGGCATCCGCCGGCCGGATGGCCGGGTGGCCACGCGCAATTACATCGGCGTGCTCTCCAGCGTGAACTGTTCGGCCACCGCCGCCCGCGCGATCGCCGACCACTTCTCGCGCCGCACCAACCCGCAGGCCCTGGCCAACTTCCCGAATATCGACGGCGTGGTGGCACTGACCCACGGCACCGGTTGCGGCATGGACACCGAAGGCCTGGGCCTGAAACTGCTCGAACGCACCCTGGCCGGCTACGCCAGCCACGCCAACTTCTGGGGCGTGGTGGTGGTCGGCCTCGGCTGCGAGGCCAACCAACTCAACACCTGGCTGGCCCACAGCAGTCTGCGCGAAAGCGAGAGCCTGCAGGTGTTCAACATCCAGGACACCGGCGGCACCCACAAGACGGTGCAAAAAGGCATCGCGCTCATCGAAAAGATGCTGCCCAAGGCCAACGCCGTGAAACGCGAGCCCTGCAGCGCCGAGCACCTCGTGGTGGGTCTGCAGTGCGGCGGCTCCGACGGCTACTCGGGCATCAGCGCCAACCCGGCGCTTGGGGCCGCAGTGGATTTGCTGGTGCAGCACGGCGGCAGCGCCATCCTGAGCGAGACGCCCGAAATTTACGGCGCCGAGCACCTGCTCACGCGCCGCGCGGTCAAGCCCGAGGTGGCGCACAAGCTGATCGAGCGCATCCACTGGTGGGAGCAGTACACCGCAGCCAACGGCGGCGAGATGAACAACAACCCCTCCCCCGGCAACAAGGCCGGCGGCCTGACCACCATCCTTGAAAAGTCATTGGGCGCGGTGGCCAAAGGCGGCACCAGCAACCTGCAGGCCGTCTATGAATACGCCGAACCGGTCAAGGCGCGTGGCTTTGTCTACATGGACACGCCCGGCTACGACCCGGTCAGTGCCACCGGCCAGGTGGCGGGTGGCGCCAACCTGATCTGCTTCACCACTGGCCGCGGCAGCGCCTACGGCTGCGCGCCCTCGCCCAGCCTGAAACTCGCCACCAACACCGCGCTGTGGCAGCGGCAGGAAGAGGACATGGACATCAACTGCGGCGAAATCGTCGACGGCGGTGTGAGCATCGCCGAGATGGGCCAGCGCATCTTCGAGATGATGCTGGCGGCAGCCTCGGGCGAGCCCACCAAGAGCGAGCGCCACGGCTACGGGCAAAACGAATTCGTGCCTTGGCAGGTCGGCGCCGTGATGTGAATGCCAAATCCGTTCGGGCTGAGCCAGGCGAGGCCCTGAACCGTTCGCCCTGAGCTTGTCGAAGGGCTGGAATGACCCAAAGATAACCGGAAGAAACCATGAGTCATACGATTTCTGCACAAGACCTGCGCGCCAAAGTTGCACGCATCATCGAAAAAGCGGGCAGCGCCCCGGCCGAGGCGGCCCAGGTGGCCGACAACCTGGTCATGGCCAACCTGAGTGGCCACGACTCGCACGGCGTGGGCATGGTGCCGCGCTATGTGGACGCCGTGCTCGAAGGTGGCCTGTCGCCCAATACGGGCGTGAAGGTGCTGCTCGACACTGGCGCGCTGCTCACGCTGGACGGCCAACGCGGCTACGGCCAGATCACCGGCGTGCAGGCCATGGAGCTGGGCATTGCCCGCGCCCGCCAGCACGGCAGCTGCATCGTGGCGCTGGGCAACTCGCACCACCTCGGGCGCATCGGCCACTTTGCCGAGATGGCGGTGGCGCAAGGCCTGGTGTCCATGCATTTCGTCAATGTGCTCTCGCGCCCGGTGGTGGCGCCGTTTGGCGGCGGCGACGGCCGCTTTGGCACCAACCCCTGCTGCATCGGCGTGCCCCTGGCCGGCCGTGAGCCTTTCGTGCTGGATTTCGCCACCAGCCGTGTGGCCCAGGGCAAGATGCGCGTGGCCCACAACAAGGGCGAGCGCGTGCCTGAAGGCACCCTGATCGACGAACACGGCCAGCCCACCACCGACCCCGGCGTGGTGGTGGTGCCGCAGTCCAACGGCCTGTTCGGCGCGCTCATGACCTTTGGTGAACACAAGGGCTACGGCATGGCCGTGGCCTGTGAACTGCTGGGTGGCGCCCTGACCGGAGGCGGCACCTGGCACCGTGAGGCCGATACCAAACGTGCCGTGCTCAACGGCATGCTCACCGTGCTGATCGATCCGGGCAAGCTGGGCACACAAGCGGCATTCGAGCAGGAGGCTGTGGCCTTTACCGACTGGCTGCGGCAAAGCCCCAGTCATTCGGGTGGCGTGCTCATCGCCGGGGAGCCCGAGCGTGCGGCACGCACCACGCGTGCACGCGATGGCATCGTGATCGACGACGCCACTTGGGCCGAACTCGAAGACTCTGCAAGCAAGGTGGGGCTGTGAGAGCGGTTTGAGTCGTCGTCAATCCGCGACAATTGGCGTTTTCCCCCTGTCACGCCATGCCAATCAAGACTTTTTCCACACTCCCCGTCCTGTTCGCCATCGCCACGGCTGCCCTGGTGCCTGGCCCGGCAGCTTACGCAGCCAAACCACACGCCACCAAACCCGCGACTCAAAAGAAAGCCGCGGCTGCCGTGAACGCCCTGCCGCCACTGGCGGCCCAGACCGCTTTGGCCAGCAACCCTCCGGCGCTGCCCGCCAAGGCCTGGCTGCTGATGGACTTTGACTCCGGCGAGGTGCTGGCTTCGGCCAACGCCGACGAGCCACTGCCACCTGCATCGCTGACCAAGATGATGACCAGCTACATCGTCGAGCAGGCGCTGCGCTCGGGCAAGCTCAAACCCACCGACCTGGTCACCGTCAGCGAGAACGCCTGGTGCAGGGGCACGAGTGCCGAATCGTGCATGTACCTGCCCCTGAACAGTCAGGCCACGGTGATCGATATCCTGCGCGGCATCATCATCCAGTCGGGCAATGACGCGTCCAAAGCGATTGCCGAGCACATGGCAGGTTCCGAGGCAGGCTTTGCCAAGCTGATGAACCTTGAGGCCCAGCGCCTGGGCATGACGCAGACGAAATTCGTCAACCCCACGGGCCTGCCCGACCCGGCGCACAAGTCCTCTGCGCGTGACCTGGCCCTGCTGGCGCGCGCCATCATCCGCGACGGCAGCGAGTACTACCCCATCTACGCCGAGCGCGAGTTCAAATACAACGGCATCAAGCAGGGCAACCGCAATGCCCTGCTCTACACCGATCCCACCGTGGACGGCCTGAAAACCGGACATACCGCCGAAGCCGGCTACTGCCTGGTCACTTCATCCAAGCGCAACGACATGCGCCTGATTTCGGTCATCCTCAACACCCACAGCGCCCAGGCGCGTGCCGACCAGAGCCGAACGCTGCTCGGCTGGGGCTTTGGCAGCTTCGAGAAAGCCACCCCGATTGCGCCGAATGCGGTGGTGGCGACCGCCAAGGTCAGCTTCGGCAAGACCGATACGGTGGCAGCGGGCCTGGCCGCACCTTGGGGGCTGACCGTGCCGCGCGGCCAGCAGGTGCAGACCTCGGTGGAACTCAAGTCAGGACTGGAGGCCCCAGTGGCCAAGGGCGCTGTGGTCGGCAAGGTGGTCGCCACCTCGAACGGCAAGCCCATTGGCGAAGCCCCACTCGTCGCACAAGCCGATGTGGAGCGCTCGGGCCTGCTGTTGCGGGCCTGGCAGCACCTGACGCGACTGTTCGGCAAGTAAACGCTGACGCCTGCAGGTCAGACCAAACGGGCCAGGCTTTCCTGCAGGTATTCGGTGGGTTTGCGCGCGAACCCACTGCGCACATGGCGCTGCAGGCGCCCGGTCAGAAAGGCCAGCATCACCGAAGCCGCCACCTGCACATCGACCGTGGGGGTGGCGCTGCCTTCCATCACCCCCTTGAGCGACTGGCGCAGCTGCGCCTCGATCTTGTCCATCAGCAGGTTGACACGCTGCTGCAGGCGCTCGTGCTCGTGGATCAGCGCATCGCCGGTCATCACGCGGCACATGCCGGGGTTCTTTTCGGCAAACTGCAGGATCAGGGACACGATGCGCAGCGCCTGGTTCGGTCCCGCGGGCTCACGGTCGGTGACCTGGCGGATCAGGCCCATGCAGGACTGCTCCACGAAGTCGATCAGTCCTTCGAACATCTGGGCCTTGCTGGCAAAGTGGCGGTACAGCGCCGCCTCGCTCACACCAATGCGCGCGGCCAATGCGGCCGTGGTGACACGTTCGCCACCGGGCTGCTCCAGCATGTTGGCCAGGGTCTGCAGGATCTGCAGGCGACGCTCACCCGGACGCGGACGCTTGCGCACCGGCGCTTCACGCGCGTCTTGCGGCTCGTTGTGATGGTCTTCCTGCTCGGCCATGCCTGACTCCTGAAGCAGCCTGCGGCTCAGCGGCTCTTGATCATGGTGCCGAAAGCCTGATCGGACAGGACTTCGAGCAGCATGGCGTGCGGCACGCGGCCGTCGATGATGTGCACCGCGTTCACGCCACTCTTGGCCGCGTCCAGCGCACCGGCGATCTTGGGAATCATGCCGCCGCTGATGGTGCCGTCTGCGCACAGCTCGTCGATGCGTTTGGCGGTGAGCTCGGTCAGCAGCTGGCCTTGCTTGTCAAGCACTCCGCGGATGTTGGTGAGCATGAGCAGTTTCTCGGCCTGCAGCGCCATGGCCAGGCGGGCCGCCACCACATCGGCATTGATGTTGTAGCTCTCGTTGTTGACGCCAAAACCAATGGGGCTGACCACCGGGATGAAGGCATCGTCCTGCAGGCATTGGAGGATGGAGGGGTCGATGCTTTCGATGTCTCCGACCTGGCCCACATCGTGCTCCTTGGTGGGATCCTGGCTGTCCACCAAACGCAGTTTCTTGGCACGGATGAGGCCGCCATCGCGACCGGTCAGGCCCACGGCCTTGCCACCGGCGCGGTTGATCATGCCCACGATGTCCTGCTGCACTTCACCGCCCAGCACCCACTCGACCACTTCCATGGTCTCGGCATCGGTCACGCGCATGCCCTGGATGAACTCGCCCTTCTTGCCCAGACGCTTGAGCGCCGTTTCGATCTGCGGGCCGCCGCCGTGCACCACCACCGGGTTCAGGCCCACCAGCTTGAGCAGCACCACGTCTTCGGCAAAAGCCTGCTGCAAGGCCGGGTCGGTCATGGCATTGCCACCGTACTTGATGACCAGTGTCTTGCCGTGGAACTTGCGGATGTAGGGCATGGCCTGGGCCAGGATTTGGGCCTGTTGCTCAGGGGTCACGGCAGGGGTCATGGTGTCGGTCATGGTCGGTTCGGATTCAGAGGTTTTGCGCGGATTGTGCAGCAAACGAATTACAGGATTTCGACCAGCAGGCGGTCCACGCCGCGCTGCCAATGCGGCAGGGCCAGGCCAAAGGCCTGCTGCAGCTTTTCGGTGTTCAGACGCGAGTTGAGCGGACGCCGCGCGGGCGTGGGGAAAGCGCTGGTTGGCACAGGCGCGATCTCGGCCACCTTCCAGCCAAGGTCCGGTCGCATCTCGCGGGCGCGGGCAATGGCATGGCTGGCGTAGCCGTGCCAGCTGGTCTCGCCACCCGCCACCAGGTGGTACAGGCCCGCGAGTTCAGGCTTTTGCTGCACGATGCGAATGGCGTGCGCCGTCACATCGGCGATCAGGTCTGCGCCCGTTGGCGCGCCATGCTGGTCATCGATCACCGTCAAGCGTTCGCGCTCCTGCGCCAGCCGCAGCATGGTTTTGGCAAAGTTGCCACCGCGTGCGGCATACACCCAGCTGGTGCGGAAAATCAGGTGCCTGCAGCCGCTGGCGGCGATCGCCTGCTCGCCTTCGAGCTTGGTCTGGCCGTACACGCCCAGCGGGCCGGTGGCATCGCCTTCGAGCCAGGGCCTGTCGCCACCGCCGTCGAACACATAGTCGGTCGAGTAATGCACCAGCCAGGCGCCCGTCTCGGCTGCGGCCTGCGCCAGCGCAGCGGGGGCGGCAGCGTTGAGGATTCGGGCCAGATCGACCTCGCTTTCGGCCTTGTCCACCGCGGTGTGGGCGGCGGCATTGACGATCACATCGGGGCGCAGGGCGCGCACGGTTTCTTGCAGGCACTGCGGTTGACTCAGGTCACCGCAAGGGGTGCTGTGGCGGTCCAGCGCCATCAGTTCGCCCAGCACGCTCAGGCTGCGCTGCAGTTCCCAGCCGACCTGGCCGTTTTTGCCCAGAAGCAGAATTTTCAAAAGGCCTCTCCTGTGGGAGCGCGCCCCTGCGCGCGAATGTCTTGTCCAGTGCTTCGGCCGCAGGGGCGGCCTCCTACAGCTTCAGGCGGCGTACTGCTTGCTCACCCACTCGCGGTAGGCACCGGACTGCACGTTCTTGACCCACTCGGGGTTGTCCAGGTACCACTGCACCGTCTTGCGGATGCCGCTCTCAAACGTCTCGGCCGGCTTCCAGCCCAGTTCACGCTCGATCTTGCGGGCGTCGATGGCGTAGCGGCGATCATGGCCGGGGCGATCGGTCACATAGCTGATCTGCGCGGCGTAGCTGCTGCCGTCTGCCTTGGGGCGCAGTTCGTCGAGCAAGGCGCACACGGTCTTCACGATCTCAATGTTGGGCTTTTCGTTCCAGCCGCCCACGTTGTAGGTCTCGCCCAGGCGTCCAGCTTGCAGCACACGGCGGATCGCGCTGCAGTGGTCCTTGACGTACAGCCAGTCGCGGATCTGCATGCCGTCGCCATACACGGGGAGGTGCTTGCCCGCCAGGGCGTTGACGATCATCAGCGGGATGAGTTTTTCCGGGAAGTGGTAGGGCCCGTAGTTGTTGGAGCAGTTGGTGGTGAGCACCGGCAGGCCGTAGGTGTGGTGCCAGGCGCGCACCAGGTGGTCGCTGGCGGCCTTGCTCGCAGAGTACGGGCTGTTGGGCTCGTAGCGGTGGGTTTCGGCAAAGGCCGGATCGGTGGGCGAGAGCGAGCCATACACCTCGTCGGTCGAGACATGCAAAAACCGAAAGCTGTCCTTGGTAGGTGACTGGCTCTCTGTGGGAGCGCGCCCCTGCGCGCGAATGCCCCCATCCGGCAAACCACTCCAATACCCCCGCACCTCCTCCAGCAGCTTGTAGGTGCCCACGATGTTGGTTTCGATGAAGTCGCCAGGGCCATGGATGGAGCGGTCCACATGGCTTTCGGCCGCGAAATTGATCACGGCGCGGGGTTGGTGCTTGGCCAGCAGGCGTTCGACCAGCGCGCGGTCGCCGATGTCGCCCTGCACAAAGGTGTGACGCGGGTGGCCCTGCAGGCTGGCCAGGGTTTGCAGGTTGCCTGCGTAGGTGAGTTTGTCGAGGTTCACCACCGGCTCGTCGCAGCCGGCGATCCAGTCGAGCACGAAGTTGCCGCCAATGAAGCCGGCGCCGCCAGTCACGAGAATGGTCATGGGTGTATAAAGGACATCGCCGTCCGACGGGACAGCATCTTGTAGATTTTAGAACCACCCTCTGCCTCGGCATTCGCCGCGAAACGGACACCGACATGGCCAAGAAACCCGACCCCGCCACTCCCGCCTCCGGCATGCCGGACCTGTCGGGGCTGAACACGCATCAGATCTGGCTGGCTGGGCTGGGGGCCATGGCCCAGGCACAAGCCCAGGGCAACAAGGCCTTCGAAACCCTGGTCAGTGACGGCCTGGCTTTTCAGCGCAAAAGCCAGGAAGAAGCACAGCAGCGCTTTCAGGAGGCCACCGAGCGCTTTGCCAACATGGCCCAGGGCCTGGGCCAGCAGGCCAGCGGTCGCATCGACAAACTGGAGCACGTCTTCGAGGAGCGTGTGGCGCGTGCCCTGCACCGCCTGGGCATGCCCACCCTGCAGGACATCGCCGACCTGCAGGCCCGCGTGGCTGACCTGGAAGCCCGACTCGCCGCCAGCCCCCCATCGCCGGCCCAGACGGCCCCCAAGGCCAAGGCGCCTGCACGCAAAGCCCCGCGCAAAGCCTGATCCGCCCGCCATGGCGAAAAAAGCCCCGCGCCGCACTGCCGAGCGAATCGCCAGCGTCACGCTGGAGCTGTTCAACCGCTTCGGTGAACCCCACGTCTCGACGACGATGATTTCATCGGAACTGGGCATCAGCCCGGGCAATCTGTACTACCACTTCCCCTCCAAGGACAAACTGGTCAACCACCTGTACGACCAGTTCGAGGCCTCGATCCTGTCCTTGCTGGATGCCGGCGGTGACGTGCAGGACATCGAAGACGCCTGGTTTTTTCTGCACACCCTGTTCGAGAGGGTCTGGGACCACCGTTTTCTCTACCGCGACCTCAATCACCTGCTCTCGGGCAACCGGCATCTGGAAACCCACTTCCATGTCGTGCTCGAGCGCAAGACGCAGGCACTGCGGCAGATGCTCGAATCGCTGGCCGCAGCCGGCGTGATGCAGATCAGCCCCGATTCGGTGCAAACGCTGTCGGCCAGCATGGCGGTGATGGTGACGTACTGGCTCAGCTACGAATACGTGCGCAATCCACGCCATGCCATGGAACCCGAAAGCGCCAGCCTGTCGATGAGCGGGGGCGCGCGCCATGTGCTGGGGCTGCTCACCCCCTACCTGACCAGTGCCGAATTGCAACAGCACCTGATGGCCTTGACCTCCGCCTACGACGAAGGCAGGGCCTGAACCGGGCGATCAGGCGAAACGCAGGCTGGCCAGTGTGAGCAGGCCGTCGAAAATCAGGTTGTCCACCAGTTCAAACTGGATGGACATGCTGGGGGCCATCTTCCAGCCGGCACCGCCGGTCATGACACACATCGGCTCCATGCCCGTGTGGCTGCGCAGGTGCTGCACCATGCGCTCACAGGCACCGGCAATGGCGAAGGTGCCGCCGCTGGTCAAGGCGTCGCTGGTGTTGGTAGGAAACATGCGCACCTCGCCGGTGGGCACGTGCAAGCCGGCCGTGCCAGATTCAAGGGCCCGCAGCATGATGCCGTGACCCGGCAGGATGAAGCCTCCCAGAAACTTGCCGTGCGGATCGATGGCCTCCACGGTCACGGCTGTGCCCACCATCACCACCACCAGCGGGCGAACCTCGCCTTTGGCCAGCATGCGCTGGCGGGCACCCACCATGGCCACCCAGCGATCAGCGCCCAGACGTGAAGGGTGGTCATAACCGTTGATCAGACCGGCCTCGGCCTGTTCGGCCATCACCCACTGTGGGGTCACATCCCACAGCTCCATCTGCTGCTGCACGCGACGGCGCACCGCATCGCCAGCCACGATGCAACCAATCATGCGATCGGGCACGGGCAGATCGGCCCACGCCCCTTCGCTCAGCCGGTCAATGTTTTCAAGAAATTCCGCACCATGGGCCAGCAAGGCGGCTTGCGGATGGGCGCCGTCGTACAGGGCCCATTTGAGGCGGGTGTTGCCAACGTCGATGGCCAGAAGATTCATGCGCGCATGATAGCGGCACATCGCCCTGCGGCTTTCAGGCTGGGCCGCTGCCCAGCGTCTGGGCCCTGCGGATCGCGTCCTGGGCATCCTGTTCGTTGCGGACCAAGGCGTCACCGGCATCCACCTGCAGCAGCAGGCCTTGCACACGGGCGCCGTGTTCCACGGCAATCGAGACGTATTTCAGGTCACCCTGCACAAAGCAGCCGGCATGCAGCTCTACCCGGTCTTGTGCATGGATGTTGCCCGAAACCTTGCCGGCCACGATCACCCGCTGGGCCACCACATCGCCAACCACCTCACCGGACGGGCCGATCACCACCGACACCGGCTGCTCGCCCGCACACTGGACATGGCCCAGCACCCGTCCATCGATGCGCACACTCTCATTGAGCCGCAGATTGCCCTCGAACTCGGCATGGCGTCCGATCAGGGTGTCGAACTTCTCCTGGCTGAGCACGAGTGGGGTGCCTGGATTTTTCTTCTTGCCAAACATGTTTGTCTCCTGACTCAGGACCGCGACCAGCTCTGTATGGCCTTGACCGGGTGCATGGGTTGGTTGCGAAAGATGACTTCGTAATGCAGGTGCGGGCCAGTGGATCGCCCCGTGTTGCCCAGCAGGCCCAGGCGTTCCCCGGCACGGACTTCCTGGCCGGGCTGGACCAGCATCGACTGGAGGTGGGCGTAGCGTGTGACAAAGCCTTCGGCATGCTCGACCTCGACCATGTTGCCGTAGGCCCCGCTGTAACGTGCCCGAACCACGCGGCCTGCGGCCGTGGCCACGACCGGGGTTCCGACCGGCGCCACAAAATCGATGCCTTCGTGCATGCTGGGCAGGTGCGTCATTGGGTCGGGACGGATGCCGAACGAACTCGAGAGCAGGAACTCATCCTGGATCGGCAACGCCAGCGGCAAAACTTCAAGCCGGCCTTGCTGGCTTGCCCAGGCCTCATGGGTCTGCTCGACAGACAAGCGCACAGCACTGAACATGTCCGCAGCGCCCGCCAGCTGATCGGTCAGCGGAGCATGCCGCTCAGGCCAGAGCGGCAAGACTTTCAAAGGCCCGCCGCGCCCTTCTCGTGTATCAGCCACACGCCCTGCAGATGGCGCCAGCGCCCCCAGTCCGATGCGGGCAAAAAACGCCTGGCGACTGCGCTCCATCTCTTGCAGGCGCGCCACCGTCTGCCCCAGCTGTTGCTGCAATTGCGCCAGTTGCGCGCTGTAGCTGGCCTCCAGGCTTTCCTGTTCCTGGCGGCTGGCCACACCGCCCATTTTCTGGGCCAGGCCTGGCGCGTGTTCGACCGCCAGCCTCAGGCCAAGCCACTGGAACACCCCCCCCAGCATGAACAAGACCGCCGCCACCAACACCGTCGCTCCCAGGACCCTGCCCCGTGTGATCGACAGGGTAACCACCCGTGCCGTTGGTCCGGACACCCAGATCAGTTGCATGAAGTTTTCCTCTGTGATTGCCGACCATTTTAAGGAATATCTACCACCTAATATTTAATGAAATCGTGAAAACAGAACCTAAAAACGCTCCGAGTTGCGGAGATATTCACAAATCAGGGCTGGCCATTGGACGTCACCTGGGTGCCAACAGCCCCACCGCGACACTTCCATAATGGCCCGATGTTTCCCTCGACATGGATTGCGCCGGGACTCTCCGGCATGGTGCGGGGCCGGCAACAGGGGCAGGCGGTCCGGGCGCAGGCCCTCCACAGCCGCAACACCTATGCCCGCCTGTTCGCGCACTGCGGCATCGACTGGGCCACGGCCTGCGAGCGCGCCTTGGCTTACCGTCCGGTGATCGAAGCCCTCGATCCGGAACTGATGCAGGAAATCGGAGGCCTGGCGGAAGGTTGCGGACTGGGTCTGACCGAGGTGCTGGCGCTCAACTGCCGCACCGAAATCCTGCCCCCGGGCTTTTTGGGTACGGCCACCGTGGATGCCCGTCTGGCCCTGGCATCAAACCGCGCAGCAGGCCTGCCCGACTGGCTGGAAAACGACGCCCTCGACCCCGCTGCTGAAGACGGCGAATGCACCGCCATGGTGGTCAACCCAACGGCCGCCCAGGATGGCCAGACCTGGCTCGCACAGAACTGGGACTGGCTGGGTCGACAACGCCAGGCCCTGGTGCTGCTGGAAACCAGCGCTCCACAAGGCACCCGGTTCATCACACTGACCGAAGGCGGCATGCTGGCCAAGATCGGCATGAACGCACACGGTTTTGCCCTGGGTCTGAACATCCTGCGCTCACACGACGACGGGCGACGCCCCGGCGTGCCGGTGCATGTGCTGCTGCGGCATTTGCTGGGCTTTCCCAGCGTGGCGGCCGTGCGCCAGGAGCTTGAACGCATTGGGCGTACGCTGGGCTTTGGCGCTGCTTCCAACATCCCCTGTGCCGACGCGAATGGCGAGGTGGCCTGCTTTGAAGTGGCACCTGCAGGCTGGGCAGAACTGCGCCCCGAGCAAGGTGTCGCGGTGCACACCAACCATTTCGTCTGTGACAGCCTGCTGGGCGCACAGGCCCCCATGGGCCAGACGCTGTCGAGCCAGCCTCGGCTGGACACCGCAGGGCGGCATGCCCGAAATGTCCCACTGGGCTTTGACGCGCTGCAAACTTTCCTGCGCGACGAGTCGGACGGCCACCTCTCGATCTGCCGCTCGCCGGATCCCGCATTGCCGCCAGAAGGCCGGGTCGAAAGCGTGGCCGGCATCATCATGAACACGACCACACGCGAGATCTGGATCGCGCCGGACGTGCCCAGCCGCTGCGCCTTCGAACCGATCGACACGAGCGGTCTGAAGGCCGGCTGAAACCCTCAGCCCATGCGCGGGCGTGGCACCGGGTGCACCGACTCGAAGGCCCGCGCGGCGCGCAGCACCAGGGCATCACCAAACATGGGCCCCACGATCTGCAGACCCATGGGCAGCCCCTTTGAAGTCAGGCCGCAAGGCACAGTGATGGCCGGCTGCTGGGTCAGGTTGAAGGGGTAGCTGAACGGCGTCCAGCCGAGCATGGCCTGCGGGTCCATCGGCACTGTGCCGGCAGGTCGCGCCTCGAAGGCCGGCACCGCCACGCTGGGGGTGACCAGCAGGTCGTAACGCTGCATGAACTGGCGCATGTGCGAGCCCAGGGCCCCTCGGCGCAGGTTCAGCTGCTGCACCTGAGCAGCCGACAGCTGTGCGCCCAAAGCCGCCTCGGCGCGGAAGTCGGGGTCGGTCACGGCCTGTTGCTCCGGCGTGAGACCACTCCAGACAGTGTGTGCGCCCAGGAACCACAGGCCGGTGGTGATGTCCAGCGGATCGTCAAAACCCGGATCCACTTGCTCCACATGCGCACCCAGTGCCTGCAGCTGGCGCACCCCTGCATCCACCGCTGCCGTGATTTCGGGATGCACATTCCTGGCGTAACCCAGCGTCGGCGAATAGGCGATACGCAGGCCGCGGATGCCGTCTTCCAGCCCCACGGTGTAGTCGGTGGACTCTGGCGGCAGCGAGGTCCAGTCGCGGGCATCGGGCTTCTTGAGGACGTTCATCATCAGCGCCGCATCGCGCACGCTCATGGTGTGTGGTCCCAGGTGCGCCACACTGCCAAAGGGCGAGAGCGGGTAAGCCGGCACCCGGCCGAAACTGGGCTTGAGACCCACATTGCCACAGAACGCGGCCGGAATGCGCACGCTGCCGGCGCCGTCGGTGCCCACCGCCAGCGGGCCCAGACCAGCCGCCACGGCTGCCGCCGCACCGCCTGATGAGCCGCCGGGGGTGTGCGCGGTGTTCCACGGGTTGCGTGTGATGCCCGTGGCCGGCGAATTGGTCTCGCCCTTGCAGCCGAACTCGGGGGTGGTGGTCTTGCCCAGCAGCACCGCACCGGCTTCACGCAGGCGCGCGGTGGCGGGCGCGTCCACATCCCAGGCCTGCTGGGGATCGATGGTGCGGCTGCCACGCAGGGTGGGCCAGCCGCGCGTGAGGATCAGGTCCTTGATCGTGGTCGGCACACCCTCCAGTTCTCCCACCGGTGCGCCACTGCTGCGGTGTGCCTGCCAGCGCGCTTCGCTGGCGCGGGCACTGGCCAGGGCAGCGTCGGGGTCCACCACGCAGAACGCGTTGATTTGGGGATTGAGCCGCTCGATGCGCGCGAGCACCGCCTGGGTGGCCTCCACCGGGCTGGCCTGTCCGCTGCGGTAGAGCTGCAACAGTTCGTGGGCGGGGCACTGGGTGAGGTCGGTGGCGTTCATGCGGGTCTCCTACGGGCGGGTGCGGGTCTGTGGACTGAGCTTTTTCCAGGGCAAGTCGCCGGGGTCGGCGGCCATCGGTCCGGCCGCCTTGGCCACGAGCACCCGGCTGGCGATCGGGGTGAAATCGGCGCGGAAATGGTTGGAACTCTTGACCACCAGAATCTTCATCTGCTCGGGCTGGATGCCCACGGCACGGAAGAGTTCCCGGTCAAGCATCTGCATCTTGCCGCTGGCCACAGCGATCAACACGCCGTCCATTTCCAGACAGGCACACGGTCCGATGCGCACCTTCACACCGGTCATCATCGGGCCCTTGATCTCGCACACGTCCTCACCGAGCGCACGCACCACAAAGCGCCCTTGCAGCGGTGGGTCGCTGGACTGACCTGTGAAGGTGGGAACAGCCTGGCCCAGCGCGAGTTCGAGCACCGCACCCACGCCGGCCTCGTGCGCCTTGCGTGCGGCCTCGGGGTCGTACAGCAGGCCCAGTGCCACCTGTCCCGGCCATTGGCGTCCGGCACCTTGCTGCAGCAGCGCGTGCAACATGCCGGTGGTGTTGCTGTCACCGCCCGCGCCAGGGTTGTCCTGCGTGTCGGCGATCACCACCGGAGCGGACTGGTTCTCGGCCACCGCCAGCGCCTGCTGCACCGCCTCGTGCGCAGGCAGAAAGTCAGGCCGCCACTGCCGTGGCTCGCCGGCACGCGCATACAGGCGCTCTACGGCCTGCTGCGCAGAGCCACCGTGTCCCCAGACCACCGGACCGCACTCGGCAAAGTCCGAGGCCGGAAATCCCATGCAGAAACTCAACATGCAACCGGTCTGCGCTTCGATGTCGGAGAGCGCTTCATACACCTCGCGGGCTGGCGACATCCAGGTGCTTTGCGCATTGAGGGGAATCAGGAAAGGCAACCGTTGTGCCTGCATTTCGGCCTTGCGCCCATTGCGCAGGCGCTCGCGCAGCAAGCGTGCAGCGCGCTCGCCGGTGTCGGCCATGTCGATGTGCGGGTAGGTCCGGTACGCCACCAGGCCATCGGATTGCGCCAGCATGCGCTGCGTCACGTTGGCGTGCAGGTCCAGACTGGCCACAATGGGCACGCGCAGCCCCACCAGTGCACGGATGCGGGCGATCAGCTCGCCTTCGCTGTCGTCGGCATGCTCGGCCACGGCAGCGCCGTGCAGGTCGAGGTAAACACCGTCCAGCCCTTGCACCATGGCGGCACGCACATCTTCCAGGATGGCGGCACTGATACGTTCAAAAGCATCACGCGTGACGTAGGACGACGGTGTGGCGCCGGCCCAGGCCGAAGGCACCAGTTGCCAGCCTTCGCGCTTTGCCGCGTCAATGAAACCACCCACCGGGATGTTGACGCCCGTGAGCTGGTCGATCATCGCCTGACCACGCACATAGGCAGGAAAGCTCTCGCCGGTCTGGAACGCGGCCCAGTCGGCCAGGCTGGGGGCGAAGGTGTTGGTTTCGTGCTGGTAGCCAGCGATCAGGATGCGCGTCATGCGGGGGCATCCTCCATTGCAGGCAAAGCGGCCGGCGCCGCGTCGAACAGGCTGCGGGTATAGGCGTGCTGCGGCCGTGCATACAGCTCGGCAGTCGGCCCCTGCTCGACGATGCGGCCCTGGTGCATGACGATGACGCGGTCACACAGCTGCGCCGCCACGCGCAGGTCATGGGTGATGAACAGCAGGCCAAGGCCCAGTCGGTCCTGCGCCTCGCGCAGCAGCTTGAGAATCTGCGCCTGCACGCTCACATCCAGCGCGCTCACGGCTTCGTCGGCCACCAGCACCTGCGGTTTGCAGGCCAGTGCGCGGGCAATCGCCAGGCGCTGGCGCTGGCCACCACTGAACTGGCTCGGGTAACGCTGCAGCGCGTCGACCGGCAGGCGCACCTGCTGCATCAGTTCGGCCGCCAGCGCTTCGGCTTCGGCCTGGCTCTGACCGAAATTCATCGCGCCTTCGACCAGGGACTGGCCCACCGTGCGGCGCGGGTTGAGCGAGCGGTTCGGATCCTGGAACACCACCTGCACCCGGTGGCGCAGTGGACGCAGGCGCCCCTCGGGCAGCGTGGCCACTTCCTCAGCGCCCCAATGGATCCGGCCCTCGGTCGGATCAATCAGCCGGATCAGGCAGCGCGCAAAAGTGGATTTGCCCGAACCCGATTCGCCCACGATGCCCACGGTCTCGCCGGCGCGCACGGCCACGGCCGCATCGCGCAGCGCCTGGGTCGGGCGGGCGCGGCCCAGCCAGTCACGGGCGATGTAGGTCTTGCCCACGCCCTGACCTGCGAGCAGGGCTGCCCCCGCCGGTTCGGGCCGGGGCGAAGGCGGCGTCATGCCGGGCACCGCAGCCAGCAGCTGGCGGGTATAGGCTTCGCGCGGGCGGCGCAGCACCTCACCTTTGGGACCGCTTTCAACCGCACGGCCCTGGTGCATGACCAGCACCTCGTCAGCGATTTCGGCCACCACCCCCATGTCGTGGGTGATGAACAGCACCGCACTGCCCTGCTCGCGCTGGAGGTCTGCGATCAGGCGCAGGATTTCTTTTTGGGTGGTCACGTCCAGCGCCGTGGTCGGTTCGTCGCAGATCAGAAGCGCCGGCTTGAGGATGACGGCCATCGCGATCACGATGCGCTGGCGTTGGCCGCCGCTGAGCTGGTGCGGGTAGCTGCGCAGCATGCGTTCGGGCTCAGGCAGCCTGACCCGCTCGAACACCTGCAGGATCTCGGCGCGGCGCTTGGCGGCGGGCCAATCGGTGTGCGTGGCCAGCAATTCATCGACCTGGTCACCGCAGGTCATCACCGGGTTGAGGGCTGTCATCGGCTCCTGGAACACCATGCCCATGGTGCGACCGCGCAGTTCGCGCAGGCGCGCAGGCGCAGCCTTGAGCAGAGACTCGCCCTGCAGCAACACCTCGCCCGCGTCAGGCCGCAAGGCCTTGTCGAGCAGGCCCATCACGGTGGTGGCCATGACCGATTTGCCGGAGCCGGACTCACCCACCACGCACAAGGTCTTGCCGGCGGCGATGCGCAAGGAAATGCCCTGCACCGCATGCATGCGGTCACCCCCGGCGGGCAAGGCCACCGACAGGCCGTGGATCGAGAGGATCGCTTCAGACATCAGGCGCCCCGCTTCGCAAACTTGGGATCGAGCACATCGCGCAGGCCGTCGCCCAGCAAATTGATGGCCAGTACCGTGGGCACCAGAAACAGCGCGGGAAACAGCACATTGCCCGGGTACTGGGTGAACTGCACACGGCCCTCGGCCATGATGTTGCCCCAGGTCGGGATGTCGGCCGGCAAGCCCAGGCCCAGGAAACTCAGAATGGCTTCGGTCAGCACCGCACTGGCAGCAATGAAGGTGCCCTGCACGATCAGCGGCGCCATGGCGTTGGGCAGGATGTGGCGCAGCAGGATCACCGGTGTGGGCGTGGCCAATGCCTTGGCCGCTTCCACAAAGGGTTCCTCACGCAACGTGAGCACCAGCGAGCGCACCAGACGCGTCACGCGCGGAATTTCGGGAATGGCAATCGCCACGATCACGGTCCACAACTTGGCCCCCATGGCTGCGACCAGCGCAATCGCCAGCAGGATCGCAGGAATCGCCATCAAGCCGTCCATGAAGCGCATCAGCACCGCGTCGAGCGAGCGAAAGTAACCGGCAAGCATGCCCAGCAGCCCCCCCACCAGCAAAGCCACGATGGCTGTGAACAGCCCCACCACCAGCGACACGCGGGTGCCATAGAGCACGCGGCTGTAGATGTCGCGTCCAAAATTGTCGGTGCCCATCCAGAAGGTGTGCGCCAGGCTGGTGCCGTCCAGCAGCGAGAAGGTGCCGTGCGCACCGGCCTGGGTGTTGATGTTGGCCGAGTCCATGGCTGCCGGATCGACCGTGCCCAGCCAGGGCGCCAGCAACGCCAGCGCGATCAGCACGCCCAGCACCGAGGCACCAAAGCGGATGGCGCTGTGCGCCAGGAGTTTTCGAACGACAGACTTCATCAGTAACGAATCCTCGGATCCAGCCAGAGGTAGCTCAGGTCCACCAGCAGATTGATCAGCACGTACAGCAGGCTGAAGAACAGCACCACGCCCTGGATCACCGGGAAGTCGCGGTTGAGCACCGCGTCCACGGTGAGCGAGCCCAGGCCCGGAATGGAATACACCGTCTCGGTCACCACCACGCCGCCAATCAGCAGGGCGATACCGATGCCGATCACGGTCACGATGGGCACCGCCGCATTGGCCAGCGCATGGCGCAGCAACACCATCTGTTCGGTGATGCCTTTGGCGCGTGCGGTGCGGATGTAGTCTTCGGTCAGGGCCTCGGACACGCTGGCGCGCGTGACCCGTGCGATCAGCGCCACATAGATGGTGGCCAGCGTGCACCAGGGCAGCACCAGTTGGGCAGCCCAGGCGCCGATGCCTTGCGAGGCGTCACCGAACAGGCGCCGATAGCCCTGTACGGGCAACCATTGCAGCTCGATGGCAAACACCCAGATCAGCACATAGCCAATCACGAACACCGGCACCGAAAAACCAGCCACTGCAAAGCCCGAGAGGATGCGGTCCAGCCAGCCGCCCATGCGCCAGGCGGCCAGCGTGCCCAGCGGCACCGCCACCAGCACCGCCAGCACCATGGTGCCCGCCGCCAGCGACAGCGTGGGCTCGATGCGCTGGGCAATCAGTTCGGTGACCGGCTTGTTCAGATAGAAGGAATAGCCCAGATCGCCCTGCACCACATTGCCCAGCCAGATCATGAACTGGGTGATGAGGGGCTTGGTCAAGCCGAGCTGTTCCCGGATGCGATCGATGTCTTCATTGGTGGCGTTGTTGCCGGCAATGACGGCCGCCGGATCACCGGGCGTGAGCCGCAGGATCAGGAAGACCACCACCGCGACGACGAACAGCACGGGGATCAGCGCCAGCAGGCGCTGCATCAAAAAGCGCAGCATGGACTTCAGCCGCCTTTCAGTTCAGGTTTTCAGTTCTTCTTGATGTTCCAGTACACCTGCGCACCGCCGGGCACGAGGCCGCTGATGTTCTTGCGCAGGGCAGCTGGATTGAAGTACTGGCCCAGCGGCACATGCGAGGCGGTTTCCATGGCGCGCAGCTGGATCTGCTCGGCGATCTGCTTTTTCTGGGCGTCGGTGCTGGATTGGGCGAACTTGACCTTGAGGTCTTCGATCTCCTTGTCGTCCTGCCAGCCGAACCAGCCTTTGTCGCCAGCGGCGTTCATCATGGCCATGGTCAGCGGGTTGAGGATGTCACCGGCCGTCCAGGCGGTCATGAAGGCGTTCCAGCCGCCCTGGGCCGGCGCATCCTTTTTGGCGCGGCGGGCCACCAGCGTGGCCCAGTCCATCTGCTGCATGTCCACCTTGAAGCCGGCGGCTTCAAGTTGTTGCTTGGCCACCAGCGGCAGCTTGGCAATCGCGGCCAGGTCGGTCGGTCGCATCAGCACCACGGGCGTGCCGTCGTAGCCGGCATCCTTGAGCATCTGCGCCGCCTTCTTGGGGTCGGCCATGCCGGTGTAAATGCCAGTCTTGTCGCTGGCCAGCGGCGTACCGCAGGGGTACATGCTCTTGCAGAAGGTGTACATGCCCGGTGCGCCCACCTGCGTCTTAAGGTGCGCCTCCTGGCCCAGCGCCACCATGGCCGCCTGGCGGATCTTCACGTTGTTGAAGGGCGCATGCAGGTGGTTGAAGCGCAGGATGTACTGCAAGCCTGCTGGCTGGGCGTCCACGATCTGGATGTCTTTCTGGGCCTTGAGCGAGGCGTACTGCTCAAAGGTCGGCTGTTCGACGATGTCGACCTCACCGGCCACCAGCGCATTGAACTGCGTCTGCGGGTCACGGATGATGACCCACTCCACGCGGTCCAGGTAGACGTTCTTGCCACCCGTGGTGCCATCGGGGGCCTCGCTGCGCGGCTTGTATTTCTCGTTCTTCACATACACCAGACGCTCGCCCGGCTTGTATTCGGCGGGCACGAACTTGTAGGGGCCCGAGCCGATGTGCTCCTTGATCTGTTCGCTGCCCGGCGTCGCGGCGATGCGTGCCGGCATGATGAAGGGCACATTGGATGAGGGCTTGCCCAGCGCATCGAGCATCACGCCAAAAGGCTTGTTGAGCTTGATGACAAAGGTCTTGGCATCGGGGGTGGCGTAGCTCTCGACACTGCGGGCCATGACGCCACCAAAGCTGTCGCGGCTGGCCCAGCGCTTGAGCGAGGCGACCACGTCCTCGCTGGTGACCGGCTTGCCGTCGTGGAACTCCAGTCCATCGCGCAGGGTGAAGGTCCAGGTCAGGCTGTCCTTGCTCACGCTCCACTTGTCGACCATCTGCGGCTTGACCTTGCCGGCCAGATCGGTGCCGAACAGGGTGTCATAGATCATGTAGCCGTGGTTGCGGGTCACAAAGGCCGTGGTCCAGATCGGGTCCAGGATGGTGATGTTCGAGTGCGGCACGACCTTGAGGGTCTTGCCCGCTTGAGCCTGGACAGCCACAGGTGCGAGCAGTGATGCGGCCAGCACCGCCAAGGCAAACAGAGATCGACGTTGCATGATTAACTCCTGTCTGATGCATGGGTCATGGAATTGCATAGCACTATAAGTCTCAAACGTGGTGCACCACACCCGGGACAATACCCATTCTGGTGCGGCTGGCATGTCCCACGGGCAACATACAGCAATAGATATGCCAGAAACAAAAACAGGCCGCAGTCACAGGGACTGCGGCCCGATCGAAGACGCGCGCGACGTGCGCGCCTCAACTCACAGATGGATCACTTGTAGAGCACCTGCGGCAACCACAGACCGATTTGGGGCCAGATGTACAGCAGCACAATGGCCACCACCTGGATACCCATGAAGGGCAACATGCCTGCAAAGATCTGGTTGAGCGTCACATGCGGCGGGCTGACGCCTTTGAGGTAGAAGGCGCTCATGGCCACAGGCGGACTCAAGAAGGCCGTCTGCAAGTTCAGCGCCACCAGCAAGCCAAAGAACAACGGATCGACACCGAAATTGTCCAGAAGCGGGATGAAGATCGGCATGAAGATCACAATGATCTCGGTCCACTCCAAAGGCCAGCCCAAGATGAAAATGATCACCTGGCTGAGGATGAGGAATTCGGTCTTGGTCAGGTTCATCCCCAACACCCACTGCTCGACCAGCTCCTGCCCACCCAGCAAGGCAAACGCGGCCGAGAAAATGGCTGAGCCCACGAACAGCCAGCACACCATGGCGCTGGTTTTGGCCGTGAGGAACACCGACTCCTTGACGACATTGAAGGTCAGCTGCCTGTAGGCCGCTGCCAGCAGGAACCCACCGAGCGCACCGACTGCAGCTGCCTCGGTCGGCGTGGCCAAACCGAAAACGATCGATCCCAGCACAGCCAGAATCAACACCAGCAACGGGAAAAAGCTCGACAGCAACATCTTGAAGACTTCAAGACGGGCATAGCTGAGGACCGCATAGAAGGCCAGCATTGCAGCAGCCCCTGCACCCAAGCCAATCCAGTAGCCCGCAGGCGCTGGCTGAGCGGTGGCTGCCGGCGCGTCGCTTGCAGCAGAGGCGGCCGCCGCATCCGCAGTGGACTGGGCAACCGCAGGCTGTGGCGCCGAGGCCTCATCGGCCTCGCTGCCCGGAGGCTCCTGCAACCCTCCCTCCTGCTCAGCACCCTCAGGTTCAGCCAGGCCACCCTCGTCTGCATCGGACGACTTCTCTTCGCTTCCCATCTCCTGCAGTTCCACCACCTCTTCGGCAGGCGCCACACGGGTCACACTCTGGTAGCTGGTCACAGCCACTATCGCGAACAACACCGCTGGCGCGAGCACGATGGCCAGCTGGCCCAGCAAATACCGGCTGGACACGCCGGCATTGCGCTGCCCCTTGAGGGCGTTGAGCAGACCCGTCAGGGCGCGCTTGGCTGGTTCGGCTCCGATGTTGCGCAACGGCTCTGGCAAATGAACTGTGCGTTGTTCCAAGGAAAGGGGCGGTGCCATGTCCGGCCTGATCTTGGCCAAGATGATGACGTAGACGATATACAGGCCAGCCAGCATCAGACCAGGGAAGAAAGCGCCCGCATACAGCTGCACCACCGACACTCCAGCGGTCGCACCATAGACGATCAGCAGCACACTGGGCGGAATCAGGATGCCCAGGCAGCCACCGGCCGTGATGGCGCCGGCAGACATGCGCACGTCATACCCGGCCTTGAGCATTTGCGGAAAGGCAAGCAAGCCCATGAGCGTGACCACCGCACCCACGATGCCGGTGGCTGTGGCAAACACGGCACAGGTGACCAGCGTGGCGACTGCGAGCGAGCCGGGGACACGGGCAAGGGCCAGGTGCAGACTGCGGAACAGCTTGTCAATCAGGTTGGCGCGCTCAACCAGATAACCCATGAACACGAACAGCGGAATCGAAATGAGCACATCGTTGCCCATGACCGAAAACGCACGCTGCACCATCAGGTCCAGTGTCTGGCGGATCGCGCCGCTGGCACTTTGGTCACCGGAATGGTAGGCAAAAAAGGTGAACAGCATGCCCATGCCCATGAGGGTAAAGGCCGTCGGAAAGCCCAGCATGATGGCCACCACCACCAGCGACAGCATGAGCAGGCCGTAGTGGCCGTTGGTCATTTTGTCGACGCTGAGCACCATGGTCAGCGCAGCCAGCCCGATGATGCCCATCAGGATGAAACCAAACCAGAGTTCCTTGCGAATCTTCATGCTGCACCTCCCTTGCCCGTCACGTATTTGTCCAATGCCTCGATATCACTGTCTTTGACGTGCACCATTTCCTTGAGCTTGTCGACGTCAACCTCCTCCACATCCTCTTCACGTGAGGGCCACTCGCCGGTCTGCAGGCAGATCACACAGCGAACAATTTCCACCACGCCCTGCAGCAGCAAGATGAAGCCGGCAATCGGCACCACAAACTTGAAGGGATAGACCGGCAGCGGGTCGGCGTTGAACGTCTGCTCGCGGATGGCCAGCGACGCGTTCGCGAAGTCCCAGCCGGCCCAGGTGAGCGCGACGATGCCCGGCAGAAAAAACACGATGTAAAGGATCAGGTCGATCGTGGCCTGCGTGCGCGGCTGGAAAAAACCGTAGAGCACATCGCCGCGCACATGACCGTTTTTGGCCAGGGTATAGGCACCAGCCATCATGAACAGCACACCGTAGAGCATGATCTGCGCATCCAGCACCCAGGCATGCGGCTTGTTGAGCACGTATCGCGAAAACACCTCCCAGCTGATCAGCAGCGTCAGAAGCACCACTGACCAGGATGTAAATTTGCCAAACCAGGTGGACACGCGGTCCACGGTCAAAAGCATTTTTTGCATGACAACTTCCCACAAAAAAGGGGGGCGCCAGGGCGCCCCACCATTCATGACATGCTGACTTGATCAGCCTTTTTTGGCCTTGCCAAAGTAGTGGCTGTAGGCCATCTTGAAATCGACGGTGTAATCGTTTTGCCACTGACCAGCACGCTGGGCAAAGGCGCGTTGCGAATCCAGAACCTTTTTGAACAGCGGATTCTCGCCGCCCTTCTTGTCCATGATCTTGTCCCATGCGGTCAGCTGGGCCTTCAGGACAGCATCAGGCGTCTTGTAGAACTTGACACCGGCTTTCTTGAGTTCCTCGTAGTCCTTGGAGTTGCGCTCAATGGCCTTCCAGCTCATATCGGCACTGGCGGCCTGCACGGCATAGTCAACAATGGACTTGAGTTCGGTCGGCAAAGCATTGAGCTTGCCCTTGTTGAACAGGATTTCGAACTGTTCACCGCTCTGGTGGAAGCTCTGCAACATGCAGTTCTTGACCACGTCGGGGAAGCCCAGCAGCTTGTCGGAAGAAGCATTATTGAACTCGGCACCATCAATGAGGCCGCGGTCCAGGGCCGGCACGATTTCACCGCCGGGCAGCGGGTTCACGGCAGCACCCATGTCGGTGTACATGTCGACGGCCAGACCCACGGTACGGAACTTGACGCCCTTCATGTCCGCCACTTTGGTGATCGGTTTTTTGAACCAGCCAAACGGTTGTGTGGGCATGGGTCCGTACAGGTAGGACACCACATCCATGTTCAGGCTCTTGTAAATCTCTTCGAGCAGAGCCTTGCCGCCGCCGTAGTTGTGCCAGGCCAGCAGCATGTTCGGATCCATGCCGAAAGAAGGGCCGGAACCCCAGAGGGCCAGGGCCGAGTTTTTGCCGTAGTGGTAAGCCACCACACCGTGACCACCGTCAAGCGTCCCCTTGGCTACAGCTTCGAGCAACTGGAAGGCCGGCACCACGGCGCCTGCGGGCAGCACCTCGATCTTGAGCTTGCCGCTGGCCATGTCATTGACCTTCTTGGCAAAGTCGAGAGCGTATTCGTGGAAGATGTCCTTGGATGGCCAGGTGCTTTGAAAACGCAGCGTGGTGGTCGTCTGGGCAGTGGCAATCATGGGTGCCGACATGGCGCCTGCGGCAACGGCAGCGCCCTTGAGCATGCCACGGCGGTTGGTCACGGTCTTCTTGTCTTGCATGAACAGCTCCAGTAAAGAAAGATGAGGAGACTGGAATGTCCAACAAGCGCCGCCGCCGCGCTACCGGGTTTTCACTGAAAACCTCCGTCAAATCCATCTTTCAGGGGCCTGACAGTCTCCCGGGCGAATTCACGCGGCACGTAAGCTGTTCAAAAGCTGCTCAGGTCACAGCCTGCCATGTCAGTTCTGTCGCCAGGGCAATCCGTGGAAACGCCAGCCACCTCTCTGGCCTCGGTGGGCGTTGGCGTCGGGATCCCCCTCAAAGCCCTCCAAAATGTTGTAAGCCTGAAGGCCCAACTCGGTGGCACGCTGGGCTGCCGCCACCGAACGCACACCGCTGCGGCACAGCAGCACCAGCTTTTTGCCACCTGCGCCGAGCGCCTGGATACCGGCATCGAAGTCGGGGTTCATCGCCATGCCTGGCCACTGCTTCCAGGCCAGCGCCTCGGCGCCGGGCACAAAACCGACCCAGGCGCGCTCGGCATCGGTACGCACATCCACCAGCACCGCCTCGCCGGCCTGCACCCAGGCCCAGGCCAGCTGCGGACTCACATCGCCCGCATAACCGTCGGCGGGCTGCACCTGTGCCATCGCATCGCCCCCAGCGTCGTGACGCAGGCCAGATGTCAGGTTGGCGGGCACAGCCTCGTCGATGCGTTGGGGCTTGGGCAGATTCAGCTGTTGCATGGTGTCGATGAATTCACGGAGAGATTTACCCGCCACACGGGCATTGCTGAGGCGCTCCTGACCAATGGTCGAGTGCGTGCGCCCCTGGTAGTCGTGGCCGGGCCAGACGATGGTGTCATCGGGCAGGGCAAACAGCACCTGCGTCAGGCTGCGGTACATGGCCTCGGCGCTGCCAGACTGGAAATCGGTGCGGCCGCATCCGTTGATCAGCAAAGTGTCACCGGTGAACACGTGACGCGCGCCTTCGGACCCCCAGACAAAGCACATGCTGCCGGCGGTGTGCCCGGGCGTGTGCAGGCAGCGCAGCTGCTGCCCCCCGAACGTCAGCACCTGACCGTCTGACAACTGCACAGATGCCGTACCGATTTGGCAGGCCTCGGGCGCTGCCGTGCGAGCACCTGCATGTTCGGCCAGGAGTCCTGCACTGGTGATGTGGTCCGCATGCGCATGGGTCTCGATCGCCCAGACCAGCTTGAGACCTTGCTCACGCAGCACCTGCAGGTCACGCTGCAACTGCTCGTCCACCGGGTCGATGATCAGGGCTTCGCGACTGGCTTCGTCGACCAGGATGTAGGTGTAAGTACTCGAAGCCGGGTCAAACAGCTGGATCGGGTTCATGGTCAGGTCGTCAGGCGAATTTGGTCAGCATTTCGGCGACATGGTCGGCCGACTGATCACCCTGTTCGATCATGCATCCCACCATAGAGAAGAAAGATTTGTCCAGCGCCTTGCGGGCTGCTGCCATCTGCTGTGCGATCTTTTCGCAGTCGGCATCGTCCTGGATCAGCTTCTGCAGACCTCGCAACTGCCCCTCGATGCGGGCCAGTCGGGCGCACAGGGCTTTTTTCTTTTCGGCATCAGCAATTCGGCTCACGGAGATCTCCTCGGCGGATCTGTCAACCGCCGTATGAAGAGCGATGATAGCGGCCTGCGCCATGTCCGCTGCCCATGCACGCCTCCAGGATCAGGAGACGCAGCCCGGGCTTGCCTGTCAGTGACAGGCAAGCCACAAGCCGCTAAGATGCGTGTTTTAAGTTGACGTTAACGTAAACGTCAATTAACCCAGAACACCGATCCGGAGACCCGCCATGACCGACTTGTCCGCCGAATTCAAGGCCCTGGCCGAATACCGCCCCACCAACAAGGTGCGCTTTGTCACCGCTGCCAGCCTGTTTGACGGCCATGACGCCGCGATCGGCATCATGCGCCGCATCCTGCAAAGCATGGGCGCCGAAGTCATCCACCTGGGCCACAACCGCTCGGTGGACGAGGTGGTGACCGCCGCCCTGCAGGAAGATGTGCAGGGCATCGCCGTCTCCAGCTACCAGGGCGGTCACAACGAATACTTCACCTACATGGTGCAGCTGCTCAAGGAACGCGGTGGCGAGAACATCCAGGTGTTTGGCGGTGGCGGCGGCGTGATCGTGCCCGCCGAAATCCGCATGCTGGCCGAGCATGGCGTGCGCATCTACAGCCCCGAAGACGGCCAGAAAATGGGCCTGGCCGGCATGATCGGCGAGATGGTGATGCGCGCCGACAAGGACTTTTCGTCGCTGGCACCGAAAAAGATCGAGGCCATCCAGGGCCATACCGACATGAGCTGGCGCGCCCTGGCGCAGCTGATGACGGCTTTGGAGAACGGCAAGGCCGACGCCAAAGTGGTGGAGGCCCTGCGCGCCGCAGCCGCCAAAACAAAAGTAC
>Ga0255194_1000061_pt1 | contig 29668 bp, 26 predicted proteins | sample Miss_Yuk_RepB_8h_FD_183617 | JGI IMG/M metagenome (GOLD analysis project Ga0255194, IMG submission 183617) | Freshwater microbial communities from Mississippi River, Louisiana, United States - Miss_Yuk_RepB_8h | ecosystem: Environmental > Aquatic > Freshwater > River | place: USA: Louisiana... | reverse complement strand
CGGCCCCGGCCAGGATCAGCGCATGCTCGGGCGGCAGCGTCACGGCACTGCGCTGCTCGTCGTTGAGCTGCTCCAGCAGGGGGGAATTCGGGGAAATGGGGAAATCGGAAAGCATGACCGGGATTGTAAAAACCCCCGTCAGCGAATCCGGGTAGAATCAGTCACCGGGCCCAAGTTTCTTGCGCCCGGTTTTTTGTGGGTGTCGTCTGCAACGGACGAACCAGTCACCCCAACAAGCCGGCCAGGCCAAGCGCTCACTCGTTCTTTCAACGATTCCTTTTCTGGAGCTTGGTTTTCTCATGGAAATTTTTGACTACGACAACATCCTGCTGCTGCCGCGCAAGTGCCGCGTGGAGAGCCGTTCCGAGTGCGACGCCAGCGTGCAGCTCGGTGCCCGCAGCTTCCGCCTGCCGGTGGTGCCGGCCAACATGAAGACGGTGGTGGACGAGTCGATCTGCGTGTGGATGGCCCAAAACGGCTACTTTTACGTGATGCACCGCTTCGACATCGACAACGTGAAGCTGGTGCGCGAGATGCACGCCAAGGGCGTCTACGCCTCGATCTCGCTGGGCGTCAAGCAGCCCGACTACGAGACGGTGGACCAGCTGGTGGCCCAGGGCCTGTGCCCCGAGTACATCACGATCGACATCGCGCACGGCCATGCCGACAGCGTGAAGAACATGATCGGCTACCTCAAGGACAAGCTGCCCAAAGCCTTCGTCATCGCCGGCAACGTGGCGACGCCCGAAGCCGTGATCGACCTCGAGAACTGGGGCGCCGACGCGACCAAGGTGGGCGTGGGCCCGGGCAAGGTCTGCATCACGAAGCTCAAGACGGGCTTTGGCACCGGCGGCTGGCAGCTGTCGGCGCTCAAGTGGTGCGCGCGCGTGGCGACCAAGCCCATCATCGCCGACGGCGGCATCCGCAGCCATGGCGACATCGCCAAGAGCATCCGTTTTGGCGCGAGCATGGTCATGATCGGCTCGCTGTTCGCCGGCCACGAAGAGTCGCCGGGCAAGACCGTCGAGGTCGATGGCGAGATGTTCAAGGAGTACTACGGCTCGGCCTCGGACTTCAACAAGGGCGAGTACAAGCACGTCGAAGGCAAGCGCATTCTCGAACCCATCAAGGGCAAGCTGGCCAACACGCTCATCGAGATGGAGCAGGACGTGCAAAGCTCGATCAGCTATGCCGGCGGCAAGAAGCTGATGGACATCCGCAAGGTGAACTACGTGATTTTGGGCGGGGACAACGCGGGTGAGCACCTGCTGATGTAAGCCGCTGCGGCCACACGCCTGCGAGGCCTGCGATCCGGTGACGGATGGCAGGCCTTTTCAATTACCCCAGCGCTTTCGCAGCGAGCACGCTACCACTGACCACCAGCAGCGCGCAGATCATCTGCCGCAGGCGCGCCACCGGCACACGGTGCGCCAGGCGGTGTCCCAGCCAGACCCCGGCCAGCGCAGGCACGATCAGCAGCAGCCAGCGTTGCCAGAGCGCGGGCTGCGACAAACGACCGTCAACGGCCATGCCCGCCAGCACCGTGAGCACCGCCACCGCCATCACCATCGGGATGGTGGCTCTGATTTCGTGCGGATCGGGCAGACGCCGGGTCAGCCAGGCCACCACCACCGGGCCTGCCGTGCCAAACAACATCTCGACCACGCCAATGCCCATGCCGTAGACCGCGGCCCAGCGCTCGGACAGGGGCTGGTGCCTCTGCCTGGCGCGCAAAGCCCTGAGTCCGACAGCGGTCACATACACGCCCAGCGCCAGCAGCGGCCAGCGGCTGCTCAGGTGGTGGCTGAGCCAGAGCCCAAGCACGGTGCCGACGACCATGCCCGGCAACAGACGGCGCAGCTCAGGCCACTGCACCTGCCGCCAGTTCAGGCCGCTGTGCATGAGCGAGGCCGGCAGGTCCAGCATCAGCGTCAATGCCACCACCTCGGGCAGAGGCCATTGCCAGGCCAGCAGGGGCACGATCACCAGCGCCGAGCCAAAGCCCGTCAGGCCCAGCACCAGGTAGCCCACCAGCACACTGGGCAGGGCCCACCCGATTTCAATCATTCATGTCTCGCTCTGGCAGGGGATCGACCTGCCCCATCTGCTCGGCCACAAAGCGCCGGAACACCGCCATGACTGGTAACTCGGTGCGGCCGGCCAAAGTCACCATGCCCAGACGGGCCCCCTGATTGAATCGGGGCAAGAGCGGCAAAAGCACCAATTCCCCATGCGCAAGCAGATCACGGGCCGGGCCCAGAATCCCCAGGTACACCGCATCGGTCTGGCGTGCTGCCTCGAGCAGGCTGGGGATTTCCTCGCACTGCAGCGACACCAGATCGTTCGGATTGGCCTGCGGGCCATAACGCGCCACCAGCATCCGCGCCACCTCCGCCGACAGAGGGATCGAGGCCACCGGATACTCCAGCACGGCCTCAAAGGGCACACCATCAGGATAACGGGCCAGCAAAGGATGCCCGCTGCGCACCAGCAGGCCCGCTGGCATGTCATACAGCGGACCGATGATCAGGTCAGAGGCCGGCGTCACGCGGCGCACATCGACCACCAGGGCATCGAGGACGCGCTCGCGCAGCTGTTGCAGCTGCAGTTCGGTGGGCCCGCGGATCACCGAGACCTTGACCCCCGGGTAATGCCGGGCCATGTGCACCAGCCAGGGCGTCATCAGCACGGCCCCCGGGCCGGAGCCGAGGCCAAGCCGCAGATTGCCCAGATTACCTTGCTGCATGACGGTGGCCCCCTGCTTGAGCTCGGCCGCCTCGTGCACGATGCGCTGGGCTCTCGCCAGGACCGAACGACCCAGCGGTGTGAGCTCGTTGCGCTTGCCGATGCGGTCCACCAGCGGGCCGCCCAGTTCATCCTCCAGCGCCTGGATGCTGCGACTGAGCGCCGACTGGGTGATGTGCAGTTTTTCTGCGGCACGGCTGAAGGACCCGGTCTCGGCCAAGGCCAGCCAATGTTCCAGATGCCTGAGGTTCATTCATTCATTTTACGAATGAAAACAAGAAAAATAAGTCATTGGACACATTGATATGGCCTTTTTACGATGCCCGTCTGGTATTTTTGCCAAGCAAAACACGCATTCCCGGAGACAAAAAATGCACAAGACCTCCCTGACCCGCCGCCTGCTGCTGGCCGCTGCAGCGGCCCTGTCGATCGGCGCCGCACAGGCCCAGAACTTCCCGGCCAAACCTGTCAACCTGATGGTGCCCTACCCCGCTGGCGGCCTCTCGGACGTGATCGCGCGCCTGGTCAACACGCCATTGGGCGCGCACCTCAAGCAGCCCGTCATCGTGGAAAACCTAGGCGGCGTGAGCGGCGCCATTGCAGCGCAAAAAGTGCTGAACGCTCCGGCCGATGGTTACTACATCTTCCAGGGCTCGCCCAACGAGCTGATCCTGTCGCCACTGGCCAACGCCGCCGTCAAATTCAAGAGCGAGGATTTCCGCCTGGTGCAGATGATTGGCGTGGCCCAGATGGCCATCTACGCCCGCCCCAACCTGTCGGTCAACAGCGTGGATGAACTGCTTGACTACGCCCGCAAGGAAGCCGCAGCCGGCCGCCCCATCACCTACGCCAGCGTGGGCCCCGGCTCGTTCTACCACCTGCTGGGCGAGCACCTGTCCAAGATCACCAACATCCCGATGACGCATGTGCCCTACAAAGGCGGTGCACCGGCCAACCAGGACCTGATCGGCGGTCAAGTGGACATCTTCATCACCGTTTACGGCAAGAGCTACCAGCAACTGGCCGACAGCGGCAAGATCAAGATCTTGGCCATGCTCAACAACGAGCGCCTCGACGGGGTCAAGCAGTACCCGGCCATCAGCGAGAGCAAGCAGCTCAAGAACTTCACCCACACCATCTGGACCGGCTTCTTCGTCAAGAAGGAAACGCCCGAGCCCATCGTCCAGGTGCTGCACAAGGCCGTGAGCGAAACCCTGAACGATCCGGCCGTGCGTGCGGGTCTGGAAACCAACAGCCAGCTGGTGGCCAAGCCCCTGCCGCTGTCGGAGCTGAACAAGGTCTATGCCGACGGCACCGCGCAGTTCCGCGCGATTGCCAAGTCGATCAACCTGCAACCGCAATAAACCGCAAAGGCCCTGCCATGAACGCCCCCCGCGAAGCTTTTGCCCACACCATGATCGAAGCCCTGCAGGCGCAGGCCGATGAGTTCATCGCGGTGCGCCGCGACATCCACAAGCACCCCGAGATGGGCTACAAGGAATACCGCACCAGCGATCTGGTGGCCGAACAGCTCACGCAGTGGGGCTACCAGGTCACGCGTGGCCTGGGCGGCACGGGTGTGGTGGGCCAGCTCAAGCGCGGCAATGGCGGCAAAACGCTGGGCCTGCGTGCCGACATGGACGCGCTGCCCATCGACGAAGCCACCGGCTTGCCGTATGCCAGCTGCAATGCGGGCATCATGCATGCCTGCGGCCACGACGGGCACACCGCCATGCTGCTGGCTGCGGCCAGACACATCGCGAAAAACCTGCAGTTCTCGGGCACGCTCAACCTGATCTTCCAGCCCGCCGAAGAAGGTCTGAGCGGCGCCAAAAAGATGATGGAAGACGGCCTGTTCAAACAGTTCCCCTGCGATGCGGTGTTTGCCATGCACAACATGCCGGGACATCCGCAAGGCCATCTGGTGCTGCGCGATGGTCCCACCATGGCCTCGTCCGACAATGTGACAATCACCCTGGATGGCTCGGGCGGGCATGGTGCCATGCCGCACCGCGCTATCGATCCGGTGGTCGCTGGCTCAGCCATCGTCATGGGCCTGCAAAGCATTGTGGCGCGCAACGTGGACCCGCAGGAGATGGCCGTCATCACCGTGGGGGCCTTCAACGCGGGCATCACCAACAACGTGATTCCGCAAACCGCCACGCTGCGCCTGAGCGTGCGCGCGCTCAACCGCGAGGTGCGCGATCTGTTGCAAAAACGCATCACCGAACTGGTTCAGGCGCAGGCACAGAGCTACGGCGTGCAAGCGCACATCGACTACAAGCGCACCTACCCGGTGCTGGTGAATCACCTGCGTGAAACCGACTTTGCGCGCGAAGTGGCCGAAGAGCTGGTCGGCACCGAGCGCGTGACCCGTCAGGGCCGTGCGCTCACGGGCAGCGAAGACTTCGCCTTCTTCCTCGAAGAAGTGCCGGGCAGCTACCTGCTGATCGGCAACGGCGCGGGTGAAGGCGATGGCCACGGTGCGTGCATGGTGCACAACCCGGGGTATGACTTTAACGACAAGAACGTGGCGATCGGGTCGGCCTACTGGTCGCTCCTGGTGCAGAAGTTTCTGAAGGACTGATCTTTCCTTCGGTTTCTGCCAGCTGTTGTTGCCTGCTGTCGCGGCGCGGGGGCTGTGCCCGGTGTCCTCATGCTGTCCCGGGGGACAGAAAATCGGACACCGGGCACAGCCCCCGCACCACGACAGCCCGGGTGTTGCTGACGTTCAATTCATTTGGATCAACTGGGCTGCCAGTTGATGCAGCCTGTGACCGGGCTCAGTCATGGCGCTGACAACGCTGAAGTGGTTGAGCCCGGGCAGCGCTTCGCACACCGGCACCACACGCCCACCCCAAACCTGGTGGATCAGTCCGTTGTGGCGCAGGAACTCGGGGCTCTCGTCACCGCCGACCACCGTGTAAAACACCCGCCCCTTGGGCGCAGGCCACAGCGCAGGGCTGGCTTTTTTCACCTGTGCGGGCGTGATGCGCAGATCGCCCTGCACAAACGGCGTCTTGCGGATCGGCTCCAGATCGAACAAGCCTGAAATCGACATGGCTTTGCGTACCAGATCGGTGGGCAGATCTGCCCCAACCTCTTTCCAGCGGCACGCCAGCAACATGGCCGCCAGATGCCCGCCAGCTGAATGACCAATGACCGAAATGTCCTTGCGGTTGCCACCGTGCGCCCCAATGTGGCGCCAGACCCAAGCCAGCGCCCGGGTCATCTGCCGCGCAATGTCCGGAATCGTCACCGGCGCCTTGTCGGTGCCCGGACACAGCGCGTAGTTGACTACCACCACGCAGGTGCCCATGTCCAGCAAGGGCGGCGCCACAAAGGAGTGGTCGGCCTTGTCCAGGCTGCGCCAGTAGCCACCGTGGATGAACACCACCACCGGCGCGTCGGGGCGGCTGGCCGGGAAGATGTCCAGTGTCTCGTTGACGCCCTCGCCATAAGCCACGTCCAGCAGACAGCGGCGCTGGCGTCGTGCGGTTTCAGAGTCGTTCTTCCAGCGCGCAAAGTGGTCGGCAAAATCGGGCACCAGCGCCCGGTTGTTGTACATGCGGTCGTGCCAGGCGGCGTCTTTTTTAGCCATGGGTGTCTCCTTCTGATGTGGGGCGCATCATGTCACAGCGGCCGCAGGGGGCAAGCCAAACCCGCGACAATGCGCGCCATGACTTCAACCCCACACCCCACCATCGCCGTCCTCGGCATAGGCCGCATGGGCCTGCCCATGGCCACCCGCTTGTGCCAGGCCGGCTTGCCCGTGCACGCCTGGAACCGCAACACCGCCAGGGCCGAGCCGCTGGCGGCGCTCGGCGCCACCGTTCACGCGCAGGCTGTGGATGCGGTGCGCGAGGCCGACATCGTCATCAGCATGCTGGAAAACGGCGCCGTGGTTGAAGCGGTGCTGTTTGATCTGGGCGTGGCACAAGCCATGAAGCCAGGCGCGCTGCTGGTGGACATGGCCTCCATCAAGCCTGCCGAGGCCCGCGACCATGCTCAGCGCCTGCAGGCCATGGGGCTGCGCCATGTGGACGCGCCGGTCTCCGGCGGCACCGTGGCCGCCGAAGCCGGCACCATGGCCATCATGGCCGGTGGTGAAGCGGCCGATCTGGCTCAGGCGCTGCCCGTGCTGCAGCACCTGGGCACCACGACGCATGTGGGCCCGCACGGCGCCGGACAGCTCGCCAAGCTGGCCAATCAGATGATCGTGGGCATCTCCATCGGTGCGGTGTCCGAAGCCCTGCTGATGTGCGCCAAGGGTGGCGCCGACATGGCCAAGGTGCGCGAGGCAATCGGCGGCGGTTTTGCCAGGAGCCGGATTCTGGAACTGCACGGTCAGCGCATGGTCGACCGCGACTTCGCCCCCCGCGCCACCATGACGGTGCAGCACAAAGACCTGCGCAATGCGCTCGACACTGCGGCCGGTCTGGGGTTTGCCGCCCCGATCACCGAGCTGTTTGAACGCCTGTACAGCGAAGCCATCGATCACGGCCTGGCCGATCTGGACCACTCGGGCCTGTTCGTCGAACTGGCCCGCCGCAACGGCATGGCTTAAATCTTCAGCTCCAGCCGCAGCTGCACGTTCTGCCAGTTGCGTGCCGTGGTGCGGGCCGATTCGGTCTGAGCCCCCGAGCTGAAAGTCGAGCCCGTCACATAGTCCAGCGGCGTGAGGTTGCTCACCGTCAGGCGCAGGCCTGCCGAGGACGACAGGCGCCACAGGCCATACACATCCAGCACCCGCTTGGCGCCCTGGTAAGCCGATTGCTCCAGGGTACGGCGGGTGTCGTAGGCCGGGTTCCAGTTGAAGTTGCCGCCCACCGTGAGCGGCAGGCTGCGCAGGCGGTAGTCGCCGCCCAGGTTGCCGGTCGATGAAGGCTGCTGGTCCAGCCGGTTGTTGGGGCCTGGCACGTCCTTGACCTGCGAGTGGAAAAAGCTGACGTTGCTGCGCACGTCGATCGGCCAGGCACCGTCGATCCACTGGTTCAGGCGGAACTTGGCTTCAAGCTCGACACCTTGTGTGACCGCATCGCCCACATTGGTCGGCGACGAAACATACCGGCTGCCGTTGTAGGTGGTGGTGTAGCGGATCAGGTTGCTGATGTTGCGCCGGAACAGATTGGCGCTGAGCACCCCGCCCTGCTCCAGGTAACGCTCGAACGCGATGTCCACCCCCGTGGCCAGCTCGGGCTTGAGGTCAGGGTTGCCCGTGCGGTCCGGTTGCGTCCAGGTGTTGTCGCCCAGGGACGGGACATAGCGAGCCACCAACTGGTGCAACGTCGGCGTCTTGTAGCTGCGCGTCAGACTCATGCGAACCTGATCGCGCTTTTGCGGATCGGGTTTGAAGACTGCGTGCATCAGCGGCGTCCAGACACCGCTTTCGTTGTTCTTGAGCACGCCATTGACCGTGCCCTCGGTCAGCAGGCTTTCGTACCGCAGGCCGCCGTAGGCTGACCATTGCGGATTGATCTTGAATTCGTCCTGGCCGTAAAGCGCCCAGCGGCGAGTACGTGCCTGCAGGTTACCGCCTTCGTCCGACATCGCCGCATTGCCTTCTTCGTTGCGACGCACCTGCTCGAACTCCACCCCACTGACGATCTGATGCCCGTTGTCGAGGGCGCGCGTCCACTTGCCGGTCAGGTTGCTGCTGTGATCGACAAAGTTCTGGGTTTCGTAACCGTTGCGCAAGAGAGGATTGCCGGTGTCCGAATTCACCTGCGAAGCCCCCGTCTGATCCATGCGGTAGTCGTAATTGGACTGTCCGACGCCAAAACGCCACTCCAGCCGGTCATCTGCTGACAGGCGCTGCGCCCACTGGCCATTGAGCCTTGCCATCGAGAAACGGCTGTTGCTTTGCGTCAGGGCCGTATCCGACATGCCTGCTGCAGAGCGCACGGCAATGCGGCCATGGCTGTCGTACTCAGAATACACGACGAACGGCATCAGCGTCAGACTGCGGCCCTCTTCCCCTTTCCACTGCAAACGGGCGTTGGCATTGACCGCGCGGCGATGCCCCAGGCTGCTGACATCACGCACCCGGTCTGCAAAAGACGATGACTCGGTGAGCGTGGTGCTCTCGTCCGGCCGGTAAGTGTCCATGGCCGACAAAGTGAAGCTGCCGGTCAACGCCTCTGTCTTGAGGTTGTGCACCCAGTTGGCCTGGCTGGAGGTGTGCCCATGCTCGCTGCTGGCCGTCAGCTTGAGGTCGTCCGGCACACCCCGGCGTCCCTCGCGCAACACGATGTTGATGGTGCCGGCAATGGCGCGGGCCCCGGTTTCGGCGGTGGGGGCGCGCAAGATCTCGATGCGCTCGATCTGTTCGGGCGTGAGCTGCTCAATCGAGAAACCCGGCGGCATGCGCTCCCCGTCGAGCAGAATCTGTGTGTAACCGTTGCCCAGGCCCCGCATGCGAATCGCTCCCCCACGCCCTGGGGGGCCGCCCATGGTGACACCCGGCAGGCGTTTGAGCACATCGGCAATCGTGGCATCACCCTGTTTTTCAATCTCTTCACGGCCAATGACAATCTTGCTGGCCGTGGACTCGCGTCGGGCTTCGGTGACGTTGTCGCGGTTGCTGCGGATTTCGATGCGCCCCAGGTCGGTCACGCTGGACGGGGCCGTCTGGGCCAGAGAAGGCAGACTGGCCGACAGCAGACCGGCGAGGGTGAACGCTTGCACCAGTGGCGTCGGGATCGGGATCAGGACTTCGGACATGCCCCGATTTTGACAGCGGAACAAGACTGCCATTTGAAGCAGGGGTAAAGATGCGCCAAGCTTGGCCATCACCCCATCCTGCCCAGGCGACCTCCTCGTCAGCCCCTGTAGTGCCCAGGCTTGACCGGGGCATCCATCGCGGCATTGCGGGTCCTCGGGTCAAGCCCGAGGACGACAGGAGGACCCGGAACTTACTCGCCGGGCTTGAACAGGGCCGCGACCTTGCGTTTGGTCTTGATGTTGGCCGACACGCCCGGACGCGTTGCAGGACGCTGCGATTCCCACACGGGCGGTGTCTCGGCACTGGACGGCTCGTAGGGCTTGTCGAAGAACGGATCGCGTGGCGCAGGGGCCAGACGGAAACCACGGCGTTCACGCGGCTCGCGCGGAGCATCCAGCACATCGCGCGGATCGTGGTCATCCCGGCGTCGGCGTTCGTCGCTGCGGCCGCGACGGTCATCGCCCAGCTCAATCGACTCGACCTCGATTTTTTTCTTGATCAGCTTTTCTATGTCCCCGACCAGTCGCGAGTCGCTCGGGGCCACCAGCGTCACGGCCAGACCCGATGCACCGGCACGGCCGGTGCGGCCGATGCGGTGCACATAGTCTTCAGCGTTGAAGGGCACGTCGAAGTTGAACACGGCGGGCACATCCTTGATGTCCAGGCCACGGGCGGCCACATCGGTGCAGACCAGCAGGTTGACTTCGCCCTTTTTGAAGGCTTCAAGCGCTTTCAGGCGCTCGTCCTGGCTCTTGTCGCCGTGCAGCGCACCGGTCTTGAAACCGTCGCGCTCCAGGCTGCGCGCCAGACGGGCGCAGCCCAGTTTGCTATTGGTGAAGATGAAGGCCTGCTGCAAACCACGGTCGTTCAGCACCTTGCGGATCACGCGGCGCTTGTCATCGTCGGACGCGGCAAAAAAGCGCTGCTCGACGGTAGACGCGGTTTCGTTCGGGCGCGCCACCTCGATGGTGACCGGGTCCTGCAGGTAGCTGCCGGCCAGGCGCTTGATCTCGGGCGAGAAAGTGGCCGAGAAAAGCAGCGTGGTGCGCTGCTTGGGGAGGTAACTCAGGATGCGCTGCAGGTCCGGCAGAAAGCCGATGTCCAGCATGCGGTCGGCCTCGTCGAGCACGACGTATTCGACCTGGTTGAGCACGACGTTTTTCGCTTCAATATGGTCCAGCAGGCGACCCGGTGTAGCCACCAGCACTTCGACGCCTTTTTTCAGTTCGGCCGTCTGCGGCTTCATGTCCATGCCGCCGAACACCACGGTGCTGCGCAGCTGGGTGTACTTGGCGTAGAGCTTGATCTGCTGGGCCACCTGGTCGGCCAGTTCGCGCGTGGGCAGCAGCACCAGGGCGCGCACCGGGTGGCGGGCGGGCGAGGTGGAAGGGTTTTCGTGCTTGAGCAGACGCTGCAGCAGGGGCAGCGAAAACGCGGCGGTCTTGCCGGTGCCGGTCTGGGCCGCGCCCATGACATCCTTACCGGTCAGCACCACGGGAATGGCCTGTGCCTGGATGGGCGTCATGTTTTCGTAGCCCATTTCGGCCACGGCTTTGGCCAGCGAGGGGGCCAGCTCCAATTGAGAGTACGGGATGGTCATTGCCCTCTATTGTCGCATTTTGGGGGTGTCGGCCGTTTTTACGGCTTGTTGGCCCCTTCGGGGCAGGATCGCTTGGGGCGGTGTCCGATGAAAACCAAGAAAGCAAGCCCCGAGAAATCAGGGACGTTCAAGCCACAAGAGAGGCCGGGGGACAGGCTGGGGCCGGACGACGATTTCTGCGTACCCCGCAGCATGAGGAGTTCGGCCCCAGCCTGTCCCCCGGCCGGTGCCAAACGAAGCAAACGAAACAGTCCCAAAAACTCAGGTCTTGGGCAAAGTCACGCCCACCTGCCCCTGGTACTTGCCACCCCGGTCCTTGTAGCTGGTCTCGCAAACCTCGTCGCTCTCGAAGAACAGCACCTGGGCGCAGCCCTCACCCGCGTAAATCTTGGCTGGCAGCGGCGTGGTGTTGGAAAACTCCAGCGTCACATAGCCCTCCCATTCGGGCTCGAAAGGCGTCACGTTGACGATGATCCCGCAGCGGGCATAGGTGCTCTTGCCCAGGCACACCGTCAGCACATTGCGCGGAATGCGGAAATACTCGACCGTGCGCGCCAGCGCAAAACTGTTGGGCGGAATGATGCAGACATCGCTGTTGATGTCCACAAAACTCTTCTCGTCGAAGTTCTTCGGGTCCACCACCGTGCTGTAGATGTTGGTGAACACCTTGAACTCGGGCGCGCAGCGGATGTCATAGCCGTAGCTGGACGTGCCGTAGCTCACGATCTTCTGGCCGGCCGCGTTCTGACGGATCTGGCCCGGTTCGAAAGGCTCGATCATGCCATGCTGCTCGGCCATGCGGCGAATCCACTTGTCGCTCTTGATGCTCATCGTGCGTCCTTGGTTGATGCGATGATTTTAGTGGGGGCTATCGACCGACCTTCCCCACCACCCCCTGCACCAGGTAATTCATGTTCAAGATCTGCTCATCGGTCAGGCGCAGGCCTTTGGCCAGAACTTCACGCCCCTCGTTGTCGGTGATTGGACCGGCAAACGGCACCAGCTTGCCGCTGCCCACAGCTTTTTGCAGCTCCAGCACCTCGTCCTGCACCTTCTTCGGCACCTTGGGGCCAAAGTCGCCGACGCGGATCATGCCTTCCTTGACGCCACCCCAGACACTGCCGCTTTTCCAGCTGCCATCCAGCACCGCTTTGACACGACGGGTGTAGTAATCGCCCCACTGGTGCGTGACGGCGATGATCTGCGCATCCGGGCCGACCTTGCGCATGTCCGAGTGGTAGGCCACGGCCATCTTGCCGCGCTCTTGCGCTGCCGCCATCACAGCCGTGGAGCCGGTGTGGAAAGCCACCACGTCCACGTCCTGGTTGAACAAGGTCATCGCGGCCTCGCGTTCGCGCGGCGGATCGAACCAGGCGTTGAGCCAGACCACCTTGACCGTCGCCTGGGGATTCACCGAACGCATGCCCAGCGTGAAGGCGTTGATGCCCTGCAGCACCTCAGGAATCGGAAAGCCCGCCACGTAGCCCGCCACGTTCGTCTTCGTCATGCGACCGGCCGCCACACCGGCCAGGTAGCGGCCTTCGTAGTAGCGGGCATTGGACGTGGCCACGTTCGGCGCCGTCTTGTAGCCCGTGACCGACTCGAACTTCACATTCGGAAACTCCTTGGCCACCTTGAGCGTGGGCTCCATGTAGCCAAAGCTGGGGGTGAAGATGATCTGGTGGCCCTGGCTGGCCAGATCGCGGATCACGCGTTCGGCGTCCGCGCCTTCGGGTACGTCGGCCACAAAAGTGGTTTTGACCTTATCGCCCAAAGCCGCCTCGACAGCCTTGCGACCTTCGTCATGCTGTTTCGTCCAGCCCGCCTCGGTGATGGGAGAGACATAGACAAAACCGGCCTTCACGGGAGAATGGGCCGGTGGCGTGACCGGCGTGGACTGGGCAAAAGACAGGGGGGAGAAAAAACAGGCGGCCACGAGCGTGGCTGCGAGGTTTTTGTACATGGTGTTCCTCTACATGGCCCCGGGATTGAACAAAACAAAACCCGCCGGGGCGCGGGTTTGGTGCAATTTTAACGCAGGCGCCTCAGTCGTTCTCGGTGAAGCGTCCAAACACCCGCTTGAGTTCGTGCATCCAGTGGTGCTTGTCTTGCTCGGGCGCAAAGCTCGCCTCCAAGCTGTTCGCCGCCAGCCGGTAAGCGTGCTGCGCGTTCAGGTGCAGCGCCGCAAAGGTCTGAAGGTAGTTCTCGAGCAAATAGCCGCCAAAGTAAGCCGGGTCGTCGGAGTTGATCGTCACCCTGACCCCGGCGTCCAGCATCTGTCCGAGGTTGTGCTGTGCGAGGTCCTTGAAGACACACAGCTTGATGTTCGACAACGGGCAGACCGTGAGCGGCGTTTGCGTATCGACCAGCCGCTGCATCAGCGCCGCGTCGTGGATGGCCTGCACGCCGTGGTCGATGCGCTCGACCTTCAGTGCATCGAGTGCGCTCCAGATGTAGGCCGGGGGGCCCTCCTCGCCTGCGTGGGCGACCGCGTGCAGCCCCATCGCCCGGGCCCGTGCGAACACGCGGGCAAATTTTTCGGGCGGATGCCCGACCTCGCTTGAATCCAGGCCGACACCGATGAAGCGGTCGCGCCAGGGCATGGCCTCGTCCAGCGTGGCCAGCGCGTCGTCTTCGGACAGGTGCCGCAAAAAACAAAGGATCAGGTCGGCACTGATGCCCAGTTTGGCGCGTGCGTCCGCGCAGGCCCAGCCCAGCCCTTCGATCACGGCCTGCATCGGCACGCCCCGCGCGGTGTGGGTCTGCGGGTCAAAGAACAGCTCGGCGCGCACCACACCATCGGCCTTGGCTTTCTCGAAATAGGCCCAGGCCATGTCGTAGAAGTCCTGCTCAGTCTGCAACACGCTGGCCCCGGCGTAGTACAGGTCCAGAAAACTCTGCAGGTCGGTGAAGGCGTAGGCCGCGCGCAGGGCCTCGACGTTGGCATAGGGCAAATACACGCCATTGCGGCGCGCCAGCGCGAAGATCATTTCGGGTTCGAGCGAGCCCTCGATGTGGATGTGCAGTTCGGCCTTGGGCATGGTCCGCAGCAGCTCGGGCAGGCGGTGCGGGGCAACGGCGTGGACTTTGAACATGGTGGGTACTCCCGTGTCTGGTCAGAATATTACGCGCTCCATTCGGCCGCAAGGGCGGCCTCCTACAGCGAAAACCATGCAGAAGTGCGCCCCCCGCGTACGACAACCCCCTGTAGGAGCGCGCCCCTGCGCGAACAAAAAGGGCTGCCGAAGCAGCCCTTTGGCATCCGTCAGACAGGCATCACTTGCCGCTGGGGATCTTGCCGTCCACGCCCTTGACATAGAAGTTGATGCCGCCCAGGAACTTGTCGTCGGCAACAGCGTCCTTGGCCAGCACTTCCTTGCCGTCCTGACCGACGATCGGGCCCTTCCAGATGGCGAAGCTGCCGTCCTTGAGGCCGGCTTTGACTTCATCCAGTTTCTTTTTGGTGTCTTCGGGCACATCGGCCGCAATCGACACGAAGTCGATGGCGCCTTCTTTCACGCCCCACCAGGCGGCCTGGTTGCCGGTCCACTTGCCTTCAAGCGCATCCCGTACGGCCTTGATGTAGTACGGCCCCCAGTTGATCACGGCCGAGCCCAGGTGGGCTTTGGGGCCATAGGCGGTCATGTCGCTGTCCCAGCCAAAGGCGCGCTTGCCCAGCTTTTCGGCGGTCTGCAGCACGGCGCTGGAGTCGGTGTTCTGCATCAGCACGTCGGCACCACCGTTGATCAGTGCGGTGGCGGCTTCGGTTTCCTTCGGGGGATTGAACCACTCGTTCACCCACACCACCTTGGTCTTGATCTTGGGATTGACCGACTGCGCACCCAGGGTGAAGGAGTTGATGTTGCGGATCACTTCGGGGATTGGAATGGAGGCGACCACGCCCAGCGTGTTGCTCTTGGTCATCTTGCCAGCCACGACACCGGCCATGTAGGCGCCTTCGTAGGTGCGGCTGTCGTAGGTACGCATGTTGTCGGCGCTCTTGTAGCCGGTGGCGTGTTCAAACTTCACATCCTTCATGTCGGCCGCGACTTTGAGCATGGGCTCCATGTAGCCAAAGGTGGTGCCAAAGATCAGCTTGTTGCCCTGACCGGCCATGTCGCGGATCACGCGCTCGGCGTCGGCGCTCTCGGGCACCTTCTCCACGAACGAGGTCACCACCTTGTCGCCAAACTCTTTCTCCACCGCCTTGCGCCCGTTGTCATGCGCAAAGGTCCAGCCGCCGTCACCCACCGGGCCGACGTAGGCAAACGCGATCTTCAGGGGTTCCGCCTTCGCCGGTGCGGCGGCAGGCGCTTCGGCCTTGGGCTCTTCTTTCTTGCCACAGCCGACCAGGGCTGCCGCGGCCACAGCGGTCAGTGCCGCCAGCTTGATGACCGAACGCTTGGAGAAATCTGTCATGTTTTGTCCTTTCGTGCTGGGGACAGAGCTGAAGATCTGTCCCCAAAGTGGTTTGGGTTGATGAACAGGTGGGTTGAAGGAAAAAGCATTATGAACCCGGATGAAACGCCCGCCCCAGCGAGGCCGGCATGTTCACCCGGATCCAGGTTGGGTTGCGCGAGATCAGCGCCAGCACCACGATGGTGGCCACATAGGGCAAGGACGACAAGGCCTCGCTGGGCACCTCGACGCCAGCGCCCTGCAGGTGAAACTGCAGCATGGTCACGCCACCGAACAGGTAAGCCCCCAGCAAGACGCGTGCCGGCCGCCAGGTGGCGAAGGTGGTCAGCGCCAGCGCGATCCAGCCCTTGCCAGCCACCATGCCCTCGACCCACAGCGGCGTGTAGATGACCGAGATGTAGGCGCCCGCCAGACCGCACAGTGCCCCACCCGTCACCACGGCGACCAGGCGGATGCGGCGCACCGGATAACCCAGCGCATGCGCCGCTTCTGGGGATTCACCCACCGCGCGCAGCACCAGCCCGGTGCGCGTGCGGTCCAAAAACCAGATCAGGCCGACACACAGCGCCATGGCCACATAGACCAGCGGGTGCTGGCGAAACAGCGCCTGACCCAACAGCGGAATGTCGGCCAGTAGCGGGATGGCGTGCTGCACCCGCTCGGGCAGCTTCTCTTGCACATAGCCGATGCCGGCAAAGGCCGAGAAGCCCACCCCGAACAGGCTCAGCGCCAGCCCGGTGGCGTACTGGTTGGTGCCCAGCCAGATCACCAACAGGCCGAACACGGCGGCCAGCAGCGCGCCAGCGCCCATGCCGGCGGCAAAACCCAGCCAGTCGTTGCCGGTGTGCACCACGGCGGCAAAACCGGCAATGGCCGCGCAGAGCATCATGCCCTCGGCGCCCAGGTTCACCACCCCGGCCTTTTCGTTGATCAGCAGGCCCAGCGCGGCAATCGCCAGCACCGTGCCAGCGTTCAGAGTGGCTGCGATCAGCAGTGCATACGTTTCCATCAAGCCACCTGCCCTTTCCGGGCCGCGCCCAAGCCCGTGTCCCAACGGATGCGGTAGGCCACCAGCGTGTCGCAGGCCAGCAGGCAAAACAGCAGCAGGCCCTGGAACACCCCGGTGATCGACTTGGGCAGGCCCAGGCGAGACTGCGCCAATTCGCCGCCGATGTAGAACATGCTCATCAGCACCGCCGACAGCACCATGCCCAGCGGGTGCAGGCGCCCGACAAAGGCCACGATGATGGCGGCGAAACCGTAGCCGGCCGGCACATAGGGCGTGAGCTGCCCCAGCGGCCCGGCCACTTCCAGCGCGCCGGCCAGACCGGCCGCACCGCCCGACACCAGCAACGCGATCCACAGCGCCTTGCGCGAAGAAAAGCCCGCATAGCGCGCCGCCGCTGGTGCCAGCCCGCCCACCTGCTGCGCAAAGCCAGCGCGGGTACGGAACAGGAAGATCCACAGCAAAACCGCACCCACCAGCGAGATCAGCAGCCCGAGGTTCACGCGCGAGCCGCTCATCAGGCGCGGGATCTGGGTCACCTTCTCGAAGGTGCGGGTCTGCGGGAAGTTGTAGCCCGCCGGGTCTTTCCATGGGCCGTAAACCAGATAGCTCAGCACCATGATGGCCACATAGACCAGCATCAGGCTCACCAGAATCTCGTTGGCATGAAAACGGTCACGCAGCAGCGCCGTCAGCCCCGCCCACAGCATGCCGCCCAGCACGCCAGCCAGCAGCACCCCCGGCATGATCCAGCCGCCGGTGGTCTTGTCGGCCAGCAGGGCCACGCCACCGGCGCACACCGCGCCGATCACGAACTGGCCTTCGGCGCCGATGTTCCACACGTTGGATCGAAAGCAGACCGCCAGCCCCAGAGCGATCAGCAGCAGCGGCGTGGCCTTGACCATCAGCTCGCCGATCGCATAAGTGCTCTTGAGCGGTTCCCAGAAAAACATTTGCAGGGCGCGCACAGGGTCTTTGCCCAGTGCGGCAAACAGCGCGATGCCGATCAGCACCGTCAGCACCAGCGCCAGCAGGGGTGAGGCCCAGGACCAGACCTTCGAGGCCTGAGGACGGGGTTCAAGCCGCAGCATGGGCACCCTCCTTCATGCCTGCGGCCCCGGGCCACAAGCCGCTCATCCATTCGCCAATGCGCTCAACTGTGGCCTCGCTGCGCGGCAAGGATGGCGACAACTGACCCTTGGCGATCACATGCAGACGGTCGGAAATTTCAAACAACTCTTCCAGCTCCTCACTGACCACCAGCACCGCACAACCCGCGTCGCGCAGCGCCAGAATTTCGCCGCGGATCTGCGCGGCCGCGCCCACATCCACACCCCAGGTGGGTTGCGAGACGATGAGCAAGGTGGGCTGCGCGCTGATCTCGCGGCCCACGATGAATTTCTGCAGATTGCCGCCCGACAGCGAGCGCGCCGCTGCATCGGGCCCCGAGGCTTTCACCTTGAAGCGCTCGATGATGCCGCGCGCCTGTTCGGCCAGCACCCCCATGCGCACCCAGCCGCCCGCGCCCAAGGCCTCCTTGCGCGTGAGCAGCAGGTTCTGCGCCAGACTCATGGACGGCACCGCGCCACGGCCCAGCCGCTCCTCGGGCACAAAGTGCAGGCCCAGAGCGCGCCGGGCACCCGGGCCCATGCGGCCTGCAGCCTGCCCCGCCATGCGGATGCTCTCGGCCGCTGCGCGACGGTCTTCGCCCGACAGGGCCCAGAGCAGTTCGCGCTGGCCATTGCCCGAGACACCGGCCAGCCCCACCACCTCGCCCGCACGCACCTGCAGGTCAATGCCCTGCAGATCCACGCCAAACGGGTCCTCCTTGGGCAAGGACAGGTTCTGCACCTGCAGCACCACATCGCCTGCGGTACGCGGGGTGGGCGCCAGCGTGGGCGGCTCGGCGCCGATCATGAGGCGACTGAGCGAGGCGTTCGATTCTTCGCGCGGATCGCACACGCCCGTCACCTGACCTGCGCGCAGCACCGTGCAGGCGCTGCACAGCGCGCGGATCTCATGCAGCTTGTGGCTGATATAGAGCAGGCTGCAGCCCTGCTCGACCAGCTTGTGCAGCACCACAAACAATTTCTCGACCGCCTGCGGCGTCAGCACCGAAGTCGGTTCGTCCAGGATCAGCAGCTGCGGATCGGACAAGAGCGCGCGGATGATTTCCACCCGCTGCATCTCGCCCACGCTCAGGGTGTGCACCGGGCGTTGTGGCTCGATGTCCAGCCCGTATTCGCTGGCCTTGGCCTCGATGCGTCGGGTGACCTCGGCCAAAGGCAAGGATTTGTCCAGCCCCAGCCAGACGTTTTCGGCCACCGTGAGCGTGTCAAACAGGCTGAAGTGCTGGAACACCATGCTGATGCCCAGCTTGCGCGCCTCCTGAGGGTTGCGGATGTGGACCGGTCGGCCCTTGAACAGGAGGGTGCCCTCGTCGGGCTTGACCGAGCCGTAGATGATTTTCATCAGCGTGGACTTGCCGGCGCCGTTTTCGCCCAGCACGGCATGGGCCTGGCCGGGCAGCACGGTCAGCGACACGTCCTGGTTGGCCACCACGCCGGGGTAGCGTTTGGTGATGCCTTGCAGGGACAGCAAGGGGGGAGTCATGGGTGTGCCATTGTTCATGGTTGGGGGTAAAGCACGTTTGCGGCCACGCAGATGATTTGGCCACCGAAGTGTCAGCGGGGCATTTTGCCGCAAAGCCGCTGGCTCATCCTGCAGGAAATCTCAGTGAGAATTCTGGTCTCATGACCGAGAACGAACACCCCATCATTGATCCTGGCCAGGCCCAGCGCCAGGCGGTACGCCAAGGCATCGCCCAGTTTCAGCAGCGCCTGCGCCAGGCAGGACACGATTTCCGCGAACCGCCTCCCGAGCCCACCTCGTGCTGCGGCCGGGGCTGCAACGGTTGCGTGTGGGAAAGCTACGAAACCGCACTGATGTGGTGGTACGAAGACGGCGGCGAGTTGCTGGCTGGCCGCTGAACCTTGATCTCTCAAAACCGGGCACGCCCCATGCGCTTCATGCACCAGGAGGCCCAGGTCGCCAGCAAAGCCAGCACAGCGCATACCGCCATCACCCCGCCGTAATGGCCAAAGCGGTCAAACGCTGCACCGGCCAGCACCGGCCCCAGCAGATTGCCCACTGCTGCGCCGCTGTAGAGCGCCCCCACCACACTGGCCACGGACCTGCCGCCAAAGTAGTCCATGCAGATGGCCGGCAAGAGCGACACGATGCTGCCGTAGCTCAGACCGAACCACAGCGCAAACAGCACCAGCAGTGTGTGGCCGCCCGCTGCTGCCCACAGCAGGTAAGACAGGCCCATGGACAGCTGCATCAGCACCAGCGTCTGCGCCCGCCCCAGCCGGTCGGCCAGCAGCCCGATCGAAAAACGCCCCACCAGACTGCCCACGCCGATCAGACCCACCAGACCCACGGCCAGCGCCTCATCCAGCCCCAGGTCACGGGCCGAAGCCGACAGGTGCGCGAACGGGATGAACATCACCGGTGAGGCGAGCACGGTGGCCAGGTAGAACCACCGAAAAGTCGGCGTGCGCAGCGTCTCGCGCAGGCTCAGACCCGAAGCCGTGCCGCCGGCACCGGCATGTCCGGCCGATGGCGCACGCCTGAGCAGGCCGGCCGCGAGCAGGCCCAGCACGAGCACGACCAGCGCCAGCACCCGCATGGCCTCGCGCCAGGGCATCTGGGCAATGCCCATAGCCACCAGCACCGGCACCAGCAAGGTGCCCGCGCCCACGCCCGAACTGGCAATGCCACCGGCCAGGCCGCGTCGCGCGGCGAACCAGGGCTGCACACTGGCAATGGACGGCGTATAGACGAAGGCGATACCCAAACCCACCAGCAAGCCATAGCTGAGGTAGACCACCCACAGGGTTGGGGCCCAGCTGGTGGCCAGCAAACCCAGCGCGATCAACACCATGCCGACCGAACAGACCAGGCGCGGTCCCAAACGGTCGGCCAGGATGCCGCCGAGCGTCCCCAGCACGAAATAGACCAGTCCCGACAGGCCGAAGATCCACGACACGTCGGCGCGCTGTGCGGCAAATTCACCGGCAAACGATGCGAAGAATGCAGCAAACGAATACGACACACCAAAGATCAGCGCGAGACACACAAAGGTGGCCCACACCACCACCCAGCCATAAGGGGCTTCTGATTTCATCTGTCTCCTCGGTGATCGCGCAAGCTCGCTTTGACAGCCCATTGTGCCGGCCTCAGAACAGGCCCAGCTGGCGCGAAGGCGACGTTGGGCGAAACAGGTCGGTACGCCAAGCGTGGCGCTGGCGGTTGAGCCCCAGCCGCTCACAGGCCTTGGCAAAGCGCTGGGCGATCAGTTCGGCCCAGATGCCCTGGCCGCTGCGGCGCGTGGCAAAACTGGCGTCGTAATCCTTGCCGCCCCTGAGGTCCTGGATGCGCGCCATCACCCGGCCAGCGCGGTCGGGGTAATGCAGCTGCAACCACTGCCGAAAAAGCGGTGCCAGCTCCCAGGGCAGGCGCAGCACCACATAGAAAGCACTGGTCGCGCCCGCATCGCGCGCGGCTTCAAGCACCTGTTCCATGTCGTCGTTGAGGAAAGGGATCTGCGGCGACACGCTCACGCCCACCGGAATGCCCGCATCGGCCAGGGTGCGGATGGTGCGCAGCCGGCGCCAGGGCGCTGCCGCACGCGGCTCCATGCGGCGCGCCAGCTGCGCGTCGAGTGTCGTCACCGTGACGTACACCCCCGCCAGCTGCCGCCCCGCCATGGGCGCGAGCAAATCGATGTCCCGCTCGATGCCGCTGCCCTTGGTCACCACCGCCAGCGGGTGTCTGCAGTCGTGCAGCACCTGCAGCACCTCGCGCGTCAGGCCCAGCTCGCGCTCCAGTGGCTGGTAGGCATCGGTCACGGTGCCCAGGGCCATCAGACCTGGGCGGTAACGCGGGCTCGCCAGCTCGTGCAGCAGCCAGTCCTTCAAGCCCCGCTTGGCGATCAGCCGGGTCTCGAAATCCAGGCCAGGCGAAAACCCCAGGTAACTGTGCGAAGGGCGCGCGTAGCAATAACTGCAGCCATGCTCACAGCCCCGGTAAGGGTTGATCGACAGGTCAAAGCCGATGTCGGGCGAATGGTTGCGGGTGATGGCGGATTTGCAGTCTTCCCACGCCCACCGGGTGGCCAGAGGCGCCGCCTCGTCATCCTGTGGATTCCAGCCATCGTCAAAGGCTTCCCGGGTGTCCTTTTCAAACCGGTGTGCCATCCGCGAGGCACTGCCGCGCCCTTTGAAGGCGGTCAAGGCAATGGGAATGAAGCCGGAATCAGAAGCAGATGACATGACTGTATTTTCATACAGTCTTTGTGTTTTTCAAAGTGAGGACGCCTTACAGGCCTCAGCCCTGGGCGGTCTGAAAGGCTTGGCGAATGTCTTGCGCCTGGGTCGGTCGCACGAGGCGGGTGACCTCCTGGCCGTCCCTGAGCAGGATCAGGGTTGGCCAGAGCTTGACGCGAAACGATCGGCCCAGAGGTCGGCCGGGGCCGTCTTCGACCTTGAGGTGACGCCAGCTGCTGTGTTCTGGCAGCACCTCGGCGATGGCGGGCTGGGCGGCACGGCAATGGCCGCACCAGTCGGTGCCAAACTCCAGCACGGTCAGTCCGGTCAAGGCCTCCACCTCGGCGCGGGTCGGGGCTTCGGTTTCACTCAGATAAGGGGCGTGGGCACTCATGCCCGCCATTGTGGCTCAGGCGCCAGCGAGCGTGCGCAGCGCGTCCGGATTGGTCAGCTGCAGCACGCGGCCGCGACCGCTGATGAGTTCACGTTCGCGCAGCTGACGCAGGATGCGCGAGAAGGTCTCGGGCGCGATGCCCAGGTGCGCGGCGATGCTGCGTTTGCGTTCATGCAGGCTGACCTGCAGGCGGTTGGTGGTCGGGTCGCGTTCGGCGTGCTGCATCAGCCATTCGGCACAACGTGCATCGGCATCCTTGGCCAGCCGGCTGATGGCCAGCTCGGTCTGCTGACGCTGCGCGCGCGCCAGATCACCCAGCAGGGAGCGGGACGGCTCGGGCAACAGGTCCACATGGGCACGGAATTCGGCCAAGGCCACGGGTTGCAGGCTGACCTCGGTTTCGGCCACGGCATCAACCGCATGCGGCAGGCCCAGCAGGCCGGATGAAGCCTCGAGCCAGAACGGGCCTTCGACCACACCCAGCTGGTGGTGCAGTCCGCCCTGATCCAGCAGACCCAGCATCACGCGCCCGCGCTCCAGATGCAGCACCTGCTCGGTGCATTCACCACGGCGCAAGAGCACGGCACCCGGCCCGAGCCGCTGGGTTGGCGTTTGCAATGAAGTGGGAATGGCCTGAAGCATGGGGCGGACTTTGCCTGAGCCCACCCCGCTTCGCATTGATCAACGTCAAACGACGGTCAGAGCACCAGAATCGCCCTGAAATCGTTGACATTGGTGTTGGTCGGACCGGTGACGACCAGGTCATCCAGAGCGCTGAAATAGCCGTAAGCGTCGTTGCGCAACAGGTGGTCGGAGAGCTTGAGACCCTGGGCGGCGGCGCGCTGAAGGGTGTCAGGCGTCACCCGGGCACCGGCGTTGTCTTCCATGCCGTCGATGCCGTCGGTGTCGGCCGCCAGCGCCCAGACACTGGCCTGCCCCTGCAGCGCCTCGGCCAACCCCATGCAGAACTCGCCGGCACGCCCGCCGCGGCCGCGCGCCATGCCAGGAGGCAGTTCGCGCACGGTGACGGTGGTTTCGCCGCCACCCAGGATCACGCAAGGCTTGGCGAAAGCGCCCTGCCCGCGCGCCACGGCCCGCGCCAGCGCCGCGTGCACCTTGCCCACCTCGCGCGACTCACCCTCGATCTCGTCGCTCAGGATGTAAGGCGTGATGCCCGCCGCACGGGCCAGCTCGGCCGCCGCCTGCAGCGACTGCATGGGCGTGGCCAGCATGCGCACCTCGGTGCGGGCAAACACGGCATCGCCCGGTTTGGGGGTTTCCAGCCGACCGGCCTGCAGGGCCTGCATGAGTGCGGGCGGCAGCGCAATGCCATAACGCTGCAGGATGGCCAGGGCATCCAGGCAAGTCGTCGCATCGGGCACCGTGGGGCCGCTGGCGATGACCGACGGATCGTCACCGGGCACATCGCTGATGGTGAGCGTCACCACCTGCGCCGGCGCACAGGCCGCCGCCAGCCGTCCACCCTTGATGCGCGAGAGGTGCTTGCGCACGCAGTTCATTTCGGTGATGTTGGCACCGCTGAGCAGCAGGTCCTTGTTGATGCGCTGCTTGTCGGCCAGCGTCAGACCTTCGGCCGGCAAGGTCAGCAGCGCCGAGCCGCCGCCCGAAATCAGGCACAGCACCAGGTCGTCGGGGGTCAAGCCCTGCGTGAGCCCGAGGATGCGCTCGGCCGCCTGCAGCCCGGCCGCGTCGGGCACCGGGTGGGCGGCCTCGACGATCTCGACACGGGCCGGCACCCCGGCTGGCCGCTCGGGCAAGTGGCCGTAACGCGTGACCACCAGGCCCGACAGCGGTGCGTCCTGCGGCCACAAGGCTTCGAGCGCGTGCACCATCGACGCACCCGCCTTGCCGGCGCCCAGCACCAGCGTGCGCCCCTTGGGCACGGGCGGCAGCACGGCGGCCATGTTGTGCAGGGGCATGGCGCGGCGCACGGCCGCGTCGTAGAGGCTGCGCAGGAAAGCCTGCGGCTGGGTGCGCGGATCGGGCAGGGTCATGGGGGCGTTCATGCCGCGATGTTAGCCGGCGGCGATCTCGTGATCCGACATGAGTTCCAGACTGCGGCACAAGGCCGAATGGTCGAGCCCGGCCAGCCCGTGGGCCGCGCAGACCTGCATGAGCTGGGCGGCGCTGGCCGTGTGCGGCAAGGCCACGCCCATCTCGCGCGCGCCCTGCAGCGCCAGGCCCAGGTCTTTCTGGTGCAGTTCGATGCGGAAACCCGGGTTGAAGCTGCGCTGGACCATGCGCTCGCCATGCACTTCCAGAATGCGGCTGGCGGCAAAGCCGCCCATCAGGGCCTGACGCACCCTGGCCGGATCGGCGCCGGCCTTGCTGGCAAACAGCAGCGCCTCGGCCACCGCCTCGATGTTGAGCGCCACGATGATCTGGTTGGCCACCTTGGTGGTCTGGCCGTCGCCATTGCCGCCCACGAGGGTGATGTTCTTGCCCATGGCCTCGAACAAGGGCCGTGCCCGCTCGAAGGTGGCTTCGTGGCCACCCACCATGATGGTCAGGCTGGCGGCCTTGGCCCCCACCTCGCCACCCGAGACCGGTGCATCGAGGTATTGCGCGCCGAGCGCCTCGATGCGCTGCGCAAAGCGCTTGGTCGCCATCGGACTGATGGAGCTCATGTCGACCACGACCTTGGCCTGACCGTCGCTGGCCGTGGCGCCCGCCTTGAGGCCGGCGGCCACGCCACGCTCGCCAAACAGCACCTCCTCCACATGGGGCGTGTCGGGCAGCATGGTGATGACGATGTCGGCGCGCTTGGCCACTTCTTCGGCGCTGGTGCAGACGGTGGCGCCGCCTTCGACGAGTTCGATCGGTGTCTTGCTGCGCGTCTGCACAAACAGGATGTGGCCGGCCTTGAGCAGGTTGAGCGCCATGGGCGCGCCCATGATGCCCAGTCCGATGAAGCCGATTTTCTGGCCGCTTTTGGTCATGGTGTTCTCCTGGGGGGTGTCGTTCAGTGGGTGGCGGCGGCAGCTTGCGGGCTCAGGCGTTCGACCCAGCCCAGGCCGGCCTCGGTGCCGCCCGGTGTGGCATCGGCAGGCTTGTATTCGCAACCGACCCAGCCGCTGTAGCCGATCTGGTCCAGCCAGCCCAGCAGGTGGGCGTAGTTCATCTCGCCGGTGCCCGGCTCGTGGCGGCCGGGGTTGTCAGCCAGCTGCACATGGCCAATGCGCGCCAGATGCTTTTGCAGCGTGGCTGACAGCTCCCCTTCCATGCGCTGCGCGTGGTAGAGGTCGTACTGCAGGTACAGGTTGTTCGACCCCACCTCGTCCATGATGGCCAGCGCCTGCGCGGTGCGGCTGACGAAAAAGCCCGGAATGTCGAAGGTGTTGATCGGCTCGATCAGCAGGCGCACGCCCTTGCGGCCCAGTGTGGCCGCGGCCTGACGCAGGTTGCCGACCAGCGTGGCGCGGGCGGTGGCTTCGTCCACATCCGCAGGCCGGATGCCCGCCAGACAGTTGATCTGCGGCGTGCCCAGCACGCGGGCGTAGTCCAGCGCGCGCACCAACCCTTCGCAGAACTCCTCCACCCGGTCGGGATGGCAGGCGATGCCGCGCTCGCCCGCGGCCCAGTTGCCGGCGGGCAGGTTGTGCAGCGCCAGCCGCACACCGGCATCGCGGATCGCCCGGGCCACTTCCTCGGCCGGATGGTCATACGGGAACAGGAACTCCACCGCCTCGAAGCCGGCGCGGGCGGCGCGGTCAAAGCGGTCAAGGAAAGGCACTTCGGTGAAGAGCATCGAGAGGTTGGCGGCAAAACGGGGCATGGAGGTTCTCCTTGGGGGTTCAGTCGAGCAGACCGGCGAGTTCGAGGCCCTGGAGGCCGTCGGGGTGGCGGCAGTCCACCGCTTCAAATTCCTGGATGCGGTCGATCTCGGTGCCCATGGCGATGTTGGTGACCTTTTCCAGGATCACCTCCACCACCACCGGCACGCGGTGCTGGCGCGCCAGCTGCTGCGCCTGCTGCAGGGCCGTGCCGATCTGCTCCGGGTCGGTCACCCGCAGCGACTTGCAGCCCAGCCCCTGCACCACCGCCTGGTGGTCCACACCGTAGCCACGCAGCGCCGGGTCGCTCACGTTCTGGTTGTCAAAGGCCAGCTGCACGCAGTAGTCCATGTCGAACTGGCGCTGTGCCTGCCGGATCAGCCCCAGGTAGCTGTTGTTGACCAGCACATGCACATAGGGCAGGCCAAACTGCGCCCCCACGGCCAGCTCCTCGATCAGGAACTGGAAGTCGTAGTCGCCCGAGAGCGCCACCACGTTGCGCGTCGGATCGGCGGCCACCACCCCCAGGGCGGCAGGCAGCGTCCAGCCCAGCGGCCCGGCCTGGCCGCAGTTGATCCACTGGCGCGGTCCATAGATGTGCAAAAACTGCGCGGCGGCGATCTGCGACAGGCCGATGGTGCTCACGTACACCGCGTCGCGGCCAAAGGCCTTGTTCATCTCTTCGTACACGCGCATGGGCTTGATGGGCGTTTCGGTGTAGTGGGTTTTGCGCAGCATCAGGCGCTTGCGCTCGGCGCAGCGCTCGGCCCATTCACGCCAGTCAGGCCACTGCCCGGCAGCCTGGCGCTCGCGCAAGGCCTGCACAAACAGTTGCAGTGCAGCCTTGGCGTCCGAGACGATGCCGTAGTCGGGCATGAACACACGGCCAATCTGGGTGGGCTCGATGTCCACATGCACAAAGCGGCGGCCCTGGGTGTAGGTCTCGACCGAGCCGGTGTGGCGGTTGGCCCAGCGGTTGCCGATGCCCAGCACGAAGTCGCTGGCCAGCAGCGTGGCGTTGCCATAGCGGTGGCTGGTCTGCAGGCCGCACATGCCGGCCATGAGCGGGTGGTCGTCGGGGATGCTGCCCCAGCCCATCAGCGTAGGGATGACCGGGATGCCGGCCAGCTCGGCAAACTCCACCAGCATGTCACTGGCGTCGGCGTTCAGGATGCCGCCACCGGCCACGATCAGGGGCTTGTTGGCCGTGGCCAGCAGGTCCAGCGCCTTGTCGATCTGGGCGCGGGTGGCAGCCGGTTTGTAGACCGGCAACGGCGCGTAGGTGTCGGGGTCGAACTCGATCTCGGCCAGCTGCACGTCGATCGGCAGGTCGATCAGCACCGGCCCCGGCCGGCCCGAGCGCATCAGGTGAAAAGCCTGCTGGAATGCGCGCGGCACCTGCGCCGGCTCGCGCACCGTCACCGCCCACTTGGTCACCGGCTTGGCAATCGATTCGATGTCCACCGCCTGAAAGTCTTCCTTGTAAAGGCGCGCACGCGGCGCCTGGCCGGTGATGCACAGGATCGGGATGCTGTCGGCCATGGCCGAATACAGGCCGGTGATCATGTCGGTGCCGGCCGGGCCGCTGGTGCCAATGCAGACACCGATGTGGCCAGCACGCGCGCGGGTGTAGCCCTCGGCCATGTGCGAGGCCGCCTCCACATGCCGCGCCAGCACATGGGCGATGCTGCCACGCTTGCGCAGCGCGGCATACAGCGGGTTGATGGCGGCACCGGGCACACCGAAGGCCTGGGTGATGCCTTCTTTTTCCAGCACGCACAGGGCGGCTTCGATGGCGGTCATGCGGGTCATGGATCATCTCCAGCAAAGGTTGAGGAACTGAATCGGATGCTATTGGTCGACAAGCAATATGTGAATTGCATTGCCGGTACTTTCATTCGATACTCCAGATACCGAATGAGGACTTCCCATGGACCGATTCAAGGAAATCGAGGCTTTTGTGCAGGTGATGGAACACGGAAGCATGGCCGCAGCCGCGCTGGCCGCGGGCGTGACGCCGGTGATGATGGGCCGCCGGCTCGATGCGCTGGAGCAGCGTCTGGGCACGCAGCTGGTCATCCGCACCACCCGCCGCCTGAGCCTGACCGACCAGGGCGCGAGCTACCTGGACGAATGCCGCCAGCTGCTGGCCCGCTGGGACGAGGCCGAGCGCGCCGTGTCCGCGCGCCACCAGCGTGCCAGCGGGCACCTGATCGTGTCAGCGCCAGCGGCTTTTGGCCGGCTGCATGTGGCGCCGCACGCCAGCAGCTTTCTGAAGGCCAACCCCGATGTGCAGCTGTCGTTTAACCTGACCGACCGGGTGGTGGACCTGGTGCGCGAGGGCTACGACATGGGCATCCGCATAGGCGGACAGATCGACCCGAACTTTGTGGCCATCAAGCTGGCCAGCAACCAGCGTGTGGTCTGCGGCACACCGGCCTATTTCCGCAAACGCGGCAAACCACGCACCCTCGAAGACCTGCGCCAGCACAACTGCCTGGCCTTCAACCTGCAGGGCGGGCAGCAGCGCGGCTGGTACTTTCTGAAAGACGGCAAGACGGTGACGGTGCGGGTGGAGGGCAATCTGGATTGCAACGACGGCGAACTGCTGCACCGCTGGGTCAGCGAAGGCCTGGGCCTGGGCTGGCGCTCGACCTGGGAAATCCAGGGCCAGCTGCAAAGCGGCGAACTCGTCACCGTGCTCGACGAATTCGCCCTGCCCGCCTACGACATCATGGCGGTGTACCCGCAACAAAAACACCTGCCCGCCAAGGTGCGGTTTTTCATCGAACACCTCAAGAAGGTCTACCGTCCGGCGGCTTACTGGCTGGCCGACAAGCCTTGAGAGAATCCAGACATGAGCACCTTGCTGATCCACCACATCCACACCCTGGCCACCCAGGACGACGCCCAGACCGAGCTGCGCGACGCCTCGGTCTTCATCCGCGACCACCGCATCGAATGGGTGGGGCGGGCCCAGGACCTGCCTGCGCCTTTGCAGACCGCCGATGAAGTGCTGGACGCCCGGCGCCTGCTGGTCGTGCCGGGCATGGCCAACACCCACCACCACATGGTGCAGTCGCTGACACGGGCCGTGCCCGGTGTGCAGAACGCCGAGCTGTTTGCCTGGTTGCAGGGCCTGTACCCGATCTGGGCCGGCCTCACGCCCGAGATGGTGCAGGTCAGCACGCAAGTGGCCATGGCCGAGCTGCTGCTCTCAGGCTGCACCACCAGCAGTGACCACCTCTACATCTATCCCAACGGCATCCGGCTGGACGACAGCATCGAAGCGGCCCGGCAGATTGGCATGCGCTTTGTGGCCACCCGCGGCAGCATGAGCGTGGGCCAGTCACAAGGCGGCCTGCCGCCCGACCGCGTGGTCGAGCGTGAAGACTTCATCCTGAAAGAAACGCAGCGCCTGATCGAAACCCACCACGATGGCGCGCATGGCGCCATGACCCAGGTGGCCGTGGCCCCCTGCTCGCCTTTTTCAGTCAGCCGCGATCTGATGCGCAGCTCGGCCGAGCTGGCCCGCCATTACAAGGTGCGGCTGCACACCCATCTGGCCGAGAACGACCACGATGTGGCCTACAGCCAGGAGAAGTTCAACTGCACACCGGCCCAGTACGCGCAGGATCTGGGCTGGGTGGGCGACG
>Ga0255194_1000053_pt1 | contig 32898 bp, 28 predicted proteins | sample Miss_Yuk_RepB_8h_FD_183617 | JGI IMG/M metagenome (GOLD analysis project Ga0255194, IMG submission 183617) | Freshwater microbial communities from Mississippi River, Louisiana, United States - Miss_Yuk_RepB_8h | ecosystem: Environmental > Aquatic > Freshwater > River | place: USA: Louisiana... | reverse complement strand
CGTGAAGCCGGCCGTGCTGCGGTCCATCCACAGTGCCATGAAGTGGCAGCCGATGCCGGCCATGGCACGCGAACCTTCGGGCACGCGGGTGCTGGTGTTGTGCGGGCAGCCCGAGCAGAACCAGGGCGTGCGGTCGGCCGCTGCGCCCAGCGTGAGCGTCTGCATCGATTTTTCCTTGGCGTCGAGCACGGCCAGGTGGGCGTCGATGCGGGCGGTGGTGTCTGCGTCAATGCCGATGTTCTTCAGGCGTTTGGCAACAGCGCGAGCGATGATGGCCGGACTCAGGTCGGCGTTGGCGCGCAGCAGGGTGTTGGCGCTGGGGTTGGGCATGGACCATTCGCCGCCACCGTGGCCGTCCACGTTGTCAAATTTGCCGATCACATCCGGGCGCACGTCGGCGCGCCAGTTGTAGAGCTCTTCCTTGAGCTGGTATTCGATGACCTGGCGTTTTTCTTCGACCACCAGGATCTCGCGCAGCCCGGTGGCGAATTCGCGCGTGGTCTGCGCTTCCAGGGGCCACACCACGTTGACTTTGTGCAGGCGGATGCCCAGACGCTGGCAGCTGGCGTCATCGAGCCCCAGGTCCAGGAGGGCCTGGCGGGTGTCGTTGTAGGCCTTGCCGCTGGCAATGATGCCAAAGCGGTCCTGCGGGCTTTCGATGACGTTGTGGTTGAGCTTGTTGGCGCGGATGTAAGCCAGCGCGGCATACCACTTGTAGTCGAACAGGCGCGCTTCCTGCTCGAGTGCGCTGTCGGGCCAACGGATGTGCACGCCACCAGGCGGCATCTCGAATTCGGGCAGCACGATCTGCACCCGCTCGGGGTCGATGTGTGCGGTGGCGCTGGATTCGACGATTTCCTGAATCGTCTTCATGCCCGCCCAGACGCCGGCAAAGCGGCTCATGGCGATCGCATGCAGGCCTTGGTCCAGGATGTCCTGCACGCTGGCCGGGAAGAACACCGGCAGGCCGCAGGCCTTGAAGATGTGGTCGCTCTGGTGCGCGGCCGTGGAGCTCTTGGCCACGTGGTCGTCACCGGCCACGGCCAGCACGCCGCCCCAGGGGGTGGTGCCCGCCATGTTGGCGTGCTTGAAGACGTCCGAGCAGCGGTCCACACCCGGGCCCTTGCCGTACCAGATGCCGAACACGCCATCGAAACGGTTGGTCCCCTGTGGCGCAAAGCCCAGCTGTTGCGTGCCCCACAAGGCGGTGGCAGCGAGTTCTTCGTTCACGCCGGGTTGGAAGACGATGTTTTGCGCCTGCAGGTATTTCTGGGCCTTCCAGAGCGCCTGGTCGTAGCCCCCCAGCGGCGAGCCGCGGTAGCCGCTAATGAAGCCCGCCGTGTTCTTGCCTTGCAGCGCGTCGCGCTGGCGTTGCAGCATGGGCAGCTTGACCAGGGCCTGGATGCCGCTCATGAAGGCCCGGCCCACATCGAGGCTGTATTTGTCGTCCAGCGTGACGGTTTCCAGGGCTTTGCGGATGTGGTCGGGCAAGGGGGCGTTCATAAGCCGGCTCCAAAGGTACTGCAACTGGGGCAGTGTAGGCCTTTGGCCCGGACAAGTGCTTTCTTTTGAGACCCGTGTAATCCCTCGATATTGAAAGAATATTGCTCGATAATCATAGATATGGAAACACTTGATAAATTTGATTGGCTGATCCTGAACGAATTGCAGCGCGATGGACGGCTGTCAAATGCCGAGTTGTCGGAGCGTGTGGGCCTGTCGGCCGCACCCTGCTGGCGGCGGGTCAAGGCGCTCGAGAAGGCCGGTTACATCACCGGCTACCGCGCCGTGATCGACCGCCACAAGGTAGGTCTGGACGTGCTGGCTTTTGTGCGGCTGGATGCCGAGCGCAACCGCGGCGACATCACCCGCGAGCTCGAAGAAGCGATACGCAAGATCCCCGAGGTGATCTCCTGCCACTACATCAGCGGCACCGGCACTTTCGAGCTCGAAGTGGTGGCGCGCGACCTCAACGCTTTCAGCACCTTTGCGCGCGAGGTGCTGATCAACCTGCCCAACGTGAAAGACTTGCACACCAGTTTCTCGCTGGGCGAGGTCAAGGCTGGTGGGGCTTTGCCGCTGCCGGGTTAAAGCAGGCAAAGAAGCCGCACAGGCCCCGCGGTGGACGACCGGGACCCGGTGCGGTTGAAGGGGCTGCCTGTAAAATAAGCACCCTTTGGCCCAGCCTGTGGCAGGCTTGGCTGTGGCACAGACCGTGCCCCGACTTTTTGGCGCCCGCACGGGCGAACAAACCCATGCTTTACCCTCAGGAATTCGATGTCATCGTGGTTGGTGGCGGCCATGCCGGAACCGAAGCCGCGCTCGCCGCGGCCCGCATGGGCTGCAAGACGCTGCTGCTCTCCCACAACATCGAGACGTTGGGCCAGATGAGTTGCAACCCCAGCATCGGCGGCATTGGCAAGGGCCACCTGGTCAAGGAAGTCGACGCCCTGGGCGGCGCCATGGCGCTGGCCACCGACGAAGGTGGCATCCAGTTCCGCATCCTCAACTCTTCCAAAGGCCCGGCCGTGCGCGCCACCCGCGCCCAGGCCGACCGCATCCTGTACAAGGCGGCCATTCGCCGCATGCTCGAGAACCAGCCGAACCTGTGGCTGTTCCAGCAGGCGGTGGATGACCTGATGGTGGAGGGCGACCGGGTCGTGGGCGCCGTGACGCAGGTGGGCATCCGTTTCCGTTCGCGCACCGTGGTGCTGACAGCGGGCACCTTTCTGGACGGCAAGATCCATGTGGGTTTGCAGAACTACTCGGCTGGCCGCGCGGGCGACCCGCCGGCGGTGAGCCTGTCGGCGCGCCTGAAGGAATTGAAGCTGCCGCAAGGCCGCCTGAAGACCGGCACGCCGCCGCGTCTGGATGGGCGCACCATCGACTTTTCCAAGTGCATTGAGCAGCCGGGCGACGGTATGCCCGGCGGCATGAATGAGCAGGGCGGGGTGCCCGTGTTCAGCTTCATGGGCAAGGCGAACATGCACCCGCAGCAGATGCCTTGCTGGATCACCCACACCAATGAGCGCACGCACGAGATCATCCGCTCCGGCTTTGACCGCAGCCCCATGTTCACCGGCAAGATCGAAGGGGTGGGGCCGCGCTACTGCCCGAGCGTGGAAGACAAGATCAACCGCTTTGCCGACAAAGACAGCCACCAGATCTTTCTGGAGCCCGAAGGCCTGACGACGAACGAGTACTACCCCAACGGCATTTCGACCAGCTTGCCGTTCGACATCCAGTACGAGCTGGTGCGTTCGATGAAGGGGCTGGAAAACTGCCACATCCTGCGTCCGGGCTACGCCATCGAATACGACTATTTCGACCCGCGCTCGCTCAAGAGCAGCTTCGAGACGAAACAGATCAACGGCCTGTTTTTTGCCGGCCAGATCAACGGCACGACGGGCTACGAAGAGGCGGCAGCGCAGGGCCTGTTTGCCGGCATCAACGCTGCGTTGCAGTGCCGGGGCGAAGCCGCCTGGATGCCCAGCCGCGACCAGGCTTATCTGGGCGTGCTGGTCGACGACCTGATCACCAAGGGCGTGACCGAGCCCTACCGCATGTTCACCAGCCGGGCCGAGTTCCGCCTGCAATTGCGCGAAGACAACGCCGACATGCGCCTGACCGAGATTGGCCGCCAAATGGGCTTGGTAGACGACGGCCGCTGGGACGCTTTCTGCCGCAAGCGCGATGCAGTTTCACGTGAAACAGAACGCCTGAAATCCACCTGGGTGAACCCGCGCAATCTGCCGACCGAAGAGTCGACCCGGGTGCTGGGCAAGGCGATCGACCACGAATACAACCTCTTCGACCTGCTGCGCCGACCGGGTGTGGCCTATGGCGAACTGACCGGCATGAACGGTGGTAGCTACACCAGCCCCGATGTTTCACGTGAAACGCTGGGGGATCTGCAGGAGGCGGTGATCGAGCAGGTGGAGATCGCCGCCAAGTATTCCGGCTACATCGACCGCCAGAAGGAAGAGGTCGAACGCGCCGCCTACTATGAAGGCCTGAAACTGCCAGCCGACCTGGACTACATGCAGGTCACGGCCCTGTCGATCGAGGCACGCCAGAAGCTGGCCAAGCACCGGCCTGAAACGCTGGGCCAGGCCTCGCGCATCTCGGGCATCACCCCGGCCACGATTTCCCTGTTGCTGATCCACCTGAAAAAGGGCGGTTTCAAGGGCTTCCGTTCCCCGGCCGAAGAGAGCCAGGCGGCATGAGCGATGCGCTCACGGTCCTCAAGTCGGGGGCGGCCGAACTCGGCCTGAGCCTGAGCGATGCCCAGTTTGAACAACTGCTGGGCTACCTGGCGCTGATCCAGAAATGGAACAAGGTCTACAACCTGACGGCCGTGCGCGACCTGCAGGAGATGCTCACGCACCACCTGCTCGACAGCCTGACGGCGGTGGCGCCACTGGTGCGCCACACCCACGGCCAGCCCGCCAAAGTGCTGGATGTGGGTTCGGGTGGCGGCCTGCCTGGCATCGTCCTGGCCATTTGCCGTCCCGAGCTGGATGTGAGCTGCGTGGACACGGTGGGCAAAAAAGCCGCCTTCATCCAGCAGGTGGCCGCCACCCTGAAGTTGCCGAACCTGCGCGGCATCCATGCCCGGGTCGAAACGCTGACCGGACCGTTCGATGTGATCTGCTGCCGGGCCTTTGCCTCCCTGCCAGACTTTGTGAGCTGGTCACGCGGTGCGCTGGCGGAGCAGGGCGTCTGGATGGCCATGAAGGGCAAACACCCGCAGGCCGAGATCGAAGGTCTGCCTGCCGATGTGCAGGTGTTTCACGTGGAACCACTCACGGTGCCGGGGCTGGATGTGGAACGCTGCATGGTCTGGATGCGGCCCGGGCTGCAGAGTCATCCCCGGGCTTGACCTGGGCATCCCGTCCGCGAAAGATGGATGCCCGATCAAGTCGGGCATGACAGGATGGACTCCCGGCGCTGGCTCCTGGGGCCTTGGCGTACACTCGCACCTGCCTGGGCTGTCTTCCGGGTCATTTTTTCAGGGTGTCCATGTTTTTCGGTATTTCGGACTACGGTGCTTTCGTCGCAGCCATTGTGCTGTTCCTGGCCATTCCCGGTCCGGGCAACCTGGCGCTGATCACCTCGACCGGAAAGGGAGGCATCCGTGGCGGACTGGCGGCCACCTTGGGCGTGATCGCCGGAGACCAGGTGCTGATGTGGGCGGCGGTGGCCGGTGTGGCGGCGGTGTTGGCCACTTATCCGGCGGCGTTCACGGCAGTGCAGTGGCTGGGCGCGGTGTACCTGGCCTGGTTGGGTTGGAAGATGCTGAGTGCCCAACCCGGCGACGCGCCAGTTCTGAACATCCGCCCGCGGCAGTATTTTCAGCAGGCTCTGGCCATCACTTTGCTCAATCCCAAGGCCATCGTGTTCTACATGGCGTTCTTTCCGCTTTTTGTCGACCCACAGCACCACCGGGGGCTGGTCAGTTTTGCGGTCATGGCCGCGACGATCGCTGTGCTCACCTTCCTGTATGGCCTGGGCATGACCTTGCTGACGCACCACCTGGCCGAGCGCATGCGGGCCAATCCCGTCATTGGCCGTGTGCTGGAAAAACTGGCCGGTGTTTTCCTGATCGGTTTCGGCCTCAAGCTGGCCGTTTCCAAATAATTCCGAGAGACCATCATGGCCAAGATCTTCTGCATCGCGAACCAAAAAGGGGGCGTGGGCAAGACCACCTCTACGGTGAACCTTGCTGCCGGTTTGGCCAAAGTCGGCCAGCGTGTGCTGCTGGTCGATCTGGATCCGCAAGGCAATGCCACCATGGGCTCGGGTATCGACAAACGTCAGCTGGCGTTGAGCGTCTACGATGTCCTGCTCGAATCGGCCAGCATCCCGGAAGCGGCTGTGAAGGCGGAGAAATGTGGCTACACCGTGCTGGGTGCCAACCGCGAGTTGGCCGGGGCCGAGGTGGAGCTGGTGGAGCTTGAGCACCGGGATCAGCGCCTGAAAAATGCACTGGCGACAGTGGACGCCGATTACGACTTTGTGCTGATCGATTGCCCGCCGTCCCTGTCCATGCTCACGCTCAATGGCTTGTGCGCGGCCCATGGCGTGATCGTGCCCATGCAGTGCGAATACTTTGCACTGGAAGGACTTACCGATCTGGTCAACACCATCAAGCAGGTGCACGCCAACCTCAACCGCGACCTCAAGATCATCGGCCTGCTGCGCGTCATGTTCGATCCGCGCATCACGCTGCAAATGCAGGTCAGTGACCAGCTCAAGGCCCACTTTGGCGACAAGGTGTTCGACACGGTGATTCCGCGCAATGTGCGTCTGGCCGAGGCGCCCAGCTATGGTTTGCCCGGCGTGGTGTTCGATCCATCGGCCAAGGGCAGCCAGGCCTATGTGGAATTCGCCCGCGAGCTGGTGCGTCGCGCGCCCACGCTCTGAACATGCCGCACGCCTGTGTACTCATCTTGCCGGGCTGGCAGGGCAGCGGTCCTGACCACTGGCAAATGCGCTGGGTCGCGCGGCATGGCTACACCGTGGTCGAGCAGGACGACTGGGTGCGCCCCCGCCGCGGTGACTGGCTGGCACGGCTTGACGAAGTGGTGGTCGACACCCCAGAGGCCGACATTGTGCTGGTGGCCCACAGCCTGGGTTGCATTCAGGTGGCGGCCTGGGCGGCCGTCTCCCGCCACACGGCGCGTGTGCGAGGGGCTTTGCTGGTGGCACCTGGCGACGTCGAGCGTCCTGAGCTGCGTGAACAGATGCCGGGCTGGACGCCCATTCACCGCCAGCGTCTGCCGTTCGCGGCCACGCTGGTGGGCAGCCACAACGACCCCTGTTGCAGCCACGAACGGGCCCAAGGCCTGGCCTCGGACTGGGGGGCGCGCTGGGTAGACCTGGGCGCGGCCGGTCACATCAATGCCGACAGTGGACTGGGTGACTGGCCCGAAGGACACGCGCTTTTGCAGGAACTCATGAACCCCATGGCGGGGTAAAGGAAAACAAGCACATGGTCACCAAGAAACCCAAAGGTCTCGGACGCGGACTCGAAGCCCTGCTGGGCCCCAAAGTCGAAACCCCCGACAACGCCGCATCGGCTGCCGAGAGTGGCATGCCCATGATGATGTCGCTCGACAGCATGGTGGCCGGCATGTACCAGCCGCGCACCCGCATGGACGAAGGTGCGCTGTACGAACTGGCTGAATCCATCAAGGCGCAAGGCATCATGCAGCCGATACTGGTGCGGCAGCTGAGCGATGGCGCCAACGCGGGAAAGTACGAAATCATTGCCGGCGAGCGTCGCTTCCGCGCCAGCAAGCTGGCGGGTCTGGACAAGGTGCCGGTGCTGGTGCGCGACGTGCCCAACGAGGCCGCAGCGGCGATGGCGCTGATCGAGAACATCCAGCGCGAAGACCTCAACCCGCTGGAAGAAGCCCAGGGCCTGCAACGCCTGATCAGAGAGTTTGGGCTCACTCACGAAGCGGCGGCCCAGGCCGTTGGCCGCTCGCGCAGCGCCGCCAGCAACCTGCTGCGCCTGCTCAATTTGGCCGAGCCGGTGCAGACCATGCTGATGGCTGGCGATCTGGACATGGGGCATGCGCGTGCACTGCTGGTGCTCGACAAAGCCACCCAGATCACCGCGGCCAACCAGATCGCCGCGAAGAAGATGTCGGTGCGCGAGGCCGAGAGCCTGGCCAAGAAACTCGGTGCCGAGTTCAACCTGGTCACGCAAAAACCCAAGAAAGAAAAATCGCGCGACGTGCGACGCGTGGAAGAAGAGCTGTCGGATCTGCTGATGGCACAGGTCGAAGTCAAGGTCAAAAAACGCGTCAAGCGCCTGGGCAAGATCGAGGAAATGGGCGAGATGACCATCCAGTTTGGCTCGCTCGACGAGCTCAACGGGCTGATCGACAAGCTGCGCGGCTGATCAGGCACAACGCAGGGCGGACCAAGGGCATGGGCAAAACCTGGTCAGAGGTGTTCTCCCTCTGGCATGAACGCGAGGGAGCGCGCGAGGTGTCGCGGCGCTACTTGCTGGCCGTTTACTTGCTGGTGATTCTGGTCACTGGTGGCCTGGTGTCGCTGATGCCCTCTGGCGACTACGACAGCCGGGTGATCTGGGCCGCCTGTGGCCTGATCGTGCTGATGCTCCCGCTGGCCTGGCTGCGGGTGCGTGGCCTGTTTCGCATGCTGTTCCATGCGGCCACGCTCGTGGCCGGTTTCATGGCGGTCTACATCGCTGCCCACACGGGCGGCATCAACTCCAACGCCATGGTCTGGCTCAATGTGCTGGCGGTGCCGGTGCTCTTGCTGCGCGGCCCACGGCAGACCTTGATCTGGCTTGGGTTGATCGAACTGACGATTCTGGGCATGCTGCTGGCCTCGCACCAGGGGCTGGTCAGCAGCCACACCCACAGTGCTGTGCTGGGGGTGCCGTGGGCGCTGGTCAATCAGGTGCTGGCCCTGCTGAACCTGATGTTCGCTGTGCGTCTGTATGACCACATGCATGCGCTGCAGCTGCGTGAGCTAGAACGGCGCAGCAAAGAGATGGAGTCCACGCACCAGGCACTGATGCAGGCGCAGGCACACAAGGACGAATTCGTGGCGGCGGTGGGCCATGAGCTGCGCACGCCGATGAATGCCATCCTGGGCTTCAACGGTGTGCTGCGCCGTGAACTGGCGGACCGTCCGCAGGAAGTCGAGGTGGTGGACCACATTCGCCGTTCAACCGATCACCTGCTGCAGGTGGTCAATGACATCCTCGACTTTTCGCAGCTGCAGGCCGGCAAGGTGCAGCTTTACCCGCAGGACTTTGATTTGCCGGCCAGCCTGCATGAGCTCATGGCCCGGCACGAACCGCAGGCACAGCAAAAAGGCCTGGGCTGGCGGCTCGAAGGGCTGGACCGTGTGCCGCGGCGCGTGCACATGGACCGCCAGCGTCTGCTGCAGGTGCTGGACCTCTTGGTCGACAACGCCATCAAGTTCACGGCCAAGGGTCAGGTCGGTCTGCGGGTGGGGCAGACCGGGGATCGTCTGCACCTGGAGGTGCAAGACACGGGTCGTGGCATTGCACCCGAGCGTCAGGTCCATATCTTCAATCGGTTCGAACATGCCGATGTGCAGACGAACCGTGCTTATGGCGGAACCGGCCTGGGCCTGACCATCTGCGACAAGCTGGTGCATCTGTTCGGGGGACAGATCGGGGTGCGCAGCACCCCTGGGCAGGGTTCGGTGTTCTGGCTGGTGGTGCCCTTTGCGCCCGCGCACGATGACGCTTCGGCCCAGCAAGACGCAGGGGCAGACTTGCGTACGGACCAGCCGCTGGACATCCTGGTGGTGGACGACAACGCGGTCAACCTCATGGTGGCCCGGCTGCAACTGCAAAAGACCTGGGCCCATGCCCGCATCACCACGGCTGGCAGTGGTGCCGAAGCCCTGCAGCTGCTGGATGCGCAGGGTTTTGATGTGGCGCTGGTGGACATGGTCATGCCGGAAATGGACGGCACACAGCTGACGCAGCAGATCCGCCAGCGTTTCCCGGCCATCACGGCGCGCATGCCCATCATTGCGCTCACGGCCAACACCAACCCGGTCGAGCGTGAGCGTTGCCTGGCCGCCGGCATGGACGACGTGCTGCACAAGCCCATGGACACCGACAGCCTGGTGCGCAGCGTGAACCGGCAAATCCGGCGTGTGCGGAGCCTGCCATGAACCCGTCCAGACCACATTGGCTGCAATGGTTGATGGCCCGTTTCCCGAGCCGTTTCCGCGAAGGCAAGCTGGCATATGCCTTCATGTTCGCCTGGCTCGTGATCGCCATCCTGCTGGTGTTTGTTGCCATCAGCCCTTACCAGAACGGGCCTTGGCTGTTCCTGCCCATGGTGGGCTTGCTGCTGGGCCTGATGGTGGCGGTGCAGCGCGGACTGGGACTGGTGCCGGCGGTGCACATCGGCACCAGCGCCGGGCTGGTGCTGATCCTGTTTGCAACATGGCATGCGGGCGGTGTGTTTTCGCCACGGCTGGGCTGGCTGCTGATGCTGCCCTTGCTGCCCTTTTACGTCCATGGCCGGCGCGCCGGCATGGTGTGGGCAGGGGTGGTGCTGGTGGCGCAACTGGCCATGGCCTGGTTCACTGCCACCGGTCGCATAGCCCCGTTCGAGGCGGGCGATCAGCACGTGTTTTCATCGTGGTTCACCTTCAGCATGATCACGGGCGTGCTCATCATCGTGCCGTTCATTTACGAGCGGCAATACCGGCAAGCCCTGCAGGACAGCCGCGACCACCAGCGAGAGCTCGAAAGTCAGCGTCAGGCGCTCGAACACACCCTGCAGATGCGCGAATATTTCATTGGCACCGTGAGCCATGAGCTGCGCACGCCGATGAATGCGATTCTGGGCTTCAATGCCTTGCTGCTGTCCCGCGTGCAGGACCGGCCCGAAGCGCTCAAGGTGCTCAACCACACGCGCCAGTCGGCCGATCATTTGATGACGGTGATCAACGACATCCTGGATTACTCGCAATTGCAAGCCGGCAAGCTGGTGGTCCATCCGGAAACCTTCGAGCTGCGCAGCGTGGTTCAGCATGCCTTTGAGCTGTTTCGTCCGCGTGTGCAGAGCATGGCGCTCGACTACCACCTGGAACTGGATGAGCAACTGCCACAGTGGGTGCACAGCGATCGTCACCGCCTCATGCAGGTGCTGGTCAATCTGCTGGGCAATGCCCTCAAGTTCACCCACCACGGTCAGGTGGTGTTGCGGGTGCGGTGGCAGAACCCGGGCGTGTTGTTCGAGGTGCAGGACACGGGCATCGGCATTGCCCAAGCCCAGCAGGCGAAAATTTTCAGCCGCTTCAGCCAGGCTGACAGCGACATCCATGCACGCTATGGCGGCAATGGTCTGGGTCTGGCGATCTCACGCCAGCTGGTGGCCTTGCTTGGCGGCGAGATCGGCTTTGAAAGCGAATGGGGTCAAGGCTCGCGCTTCTGGTACCGCTTGCCCTTGATCGCCGTTGAAGCGCCGGCGCGTTCAGCCGACGCAGGCCCGACCCCGATGCAGACCCAGGCCGTCGCCTGGCGCTTGCTGGTGGTGGATGACCACCCGGTCAACCGCCTGCTGGTCAAACGGGTGCTGCAAAACGCCTGGCCCCAGGCCGAGGTGCTGGAAGCGGTGGACGGGCAGCAGTGCCTGGATCTGCTGGCGCAGGGCCCTGTGGACCTGGTGCTGATGGACATGGTGATGCCGGTGATGGACGGCATCGAGGCCACGCGCCTTTTGCGTCAGAACCCGGCGTGGCAGCACCTGCCGGTGCTGGGTCTGACGGCCAATGTGAACCCGGCGGATCTGGAGGCCTTTCGGGCCGCAGGCCTGAGCGCGGTCATGCTCAAGCCCTTTGAGCCCGCCGAGCTTTGCGCCCGCGTCGAGCACATGTTGCTGCGGCCTGCCACCCCGCCCATGTAAGACCCGCCCCTGCGGCCGAAGGCCTGTTCGCGCGCAGGGGCGCGCTCCCACAGGGACGATCGGGGCTTACCAGCGGAAGATCTTGCCCGGGTTCATGATGTTGTGCGGGTCGAGCGCGTGCTTGATCGTGCGCATCATGTCCACCGCACCTTCGCCGGCTTCGTCGATCAGGAAACCCATCTTGTGCAGGCCGATGCCGTGTTCGCCGGTGCAGGTGCCACCCAGGCGTTGGGCGCGGGCCACCAGCTGGTGGTTGAGCTGTTCTGCGGCCTCGAACTCGGCGGGGTTGTTGGGGTCGATCAGGTAGCCGAAGTGGAAGTTCCCATCGCCCACGTGGCCGACCAGGAAATACGGGATGCCCGAAGCATCGGCTTCGGCAATCGAGTCCAGCAGGCAGTCGGCCAGCTTGCTGATGGGCACGCAGGTGTCGGTGGAAATCGCGCGGCAGCCGGGTTTGCTCTGGATGGCCGCAAAGTAGGCGTTGTGGCGTGCGGTCCACAGCCGGGTGCGTTCTTCGGGGGTGGTCGCCCACTCGAACGACTGGCCGCCGTGCTCGCTGGCCAGGGCCTGCACGGTCTCGGCCTGTTCCTTCACGCCATCCGGTGAGCCGTGGAACTCCATCAGCAGCATCGGTTCTTCGCGCAGGCCCAGTTTGGTGTAAGCGTTGACCATGCGCACCGAGTTGTGGTCGATCAGTTCCACGCGGGCGATCGGCACGCCCAGCTGGATGGTTTCGATTACGGTATGCACCGCGTCGGCGATGCTGGGGAAAGAGCAGATGGCGGCCGAAATCGCTTCGGGCAGCGGAAACAGGCGCACCGTGATTTCGGTCATCACGCCCAGCGTGCCTTCACTGCCCACAAACAGGCGCGTGAGGTCGTAGCCGGCGCTCGATTTTTTGGCTCGTGTACCGGTGCGGATGATTTCGCCGCTGGCGGTCACCACTTCGAGCGCCAGCACGTTCTCGCGCATGGTGCCGTAGCGCACGGCGTTTGTGCCGCTGGCGCGCGTTGCGCTCATGCCGCCAATGGTGGCATCGGCACCCGGGTCGATCGGGAAGAACAGGCCGGTGGACTTGATCTCTTCGTTGAGCTGCTTGCGCGTGACGCCTGGCTGCACCGTCACCGTCAGGTCTTCCGGGTTGATGGACAGCACCTTGTTCATGCGGGTCAGATCGATGCTGATGCCGCCTTGCACCGCCAGCAGGTGCCCTTCGAGCGAGGAGCCCACGCCAAAGGGAATCACCGGCACCTGGTGTTGCGCGCACAACTTGACCGTGTCGGCCACGTCCTGGGTGCATTCGGCAAACACCACGGCGGCCGGCGGCGGCACGGTGGTGAAAGCCGACTCGTCACGCCCGTGCTGCTCGCGGATCACCTGGGCGGTGGAGCAGTTGTCGCCAAAGCGGGCCTTGAGGGCTTCCAGAAAGGCTGCGGGCACATCGCGCTGGGCAACGGCCAGGTGGGCGGCAGGGGTGGGGGCGTTCATGGGCAGTCTCCAGTGGGCCGTCGCCAAGGTGGACGGCCAATCGTCATATGTTTGTCAGTTTACTCTGGACTGGCGAGCGGGGTTGTCCTGTGTCAGACAAGAAAAGGGGACATGCCCGACAATGCAGCGCAGCAAAAAAACAGGATTGAGACGCACCATGGGCAACCGACTCTCCCAAATCGCCACCCGCACCGGGGACAACGGCACCACCGGCCTGGGCAACAACCAGCGCGTGTCCAAAAACAGCCTGCGCGTGCACGCCATGGGCGATGTGGATGAACTCAATTCCCACATTGGCCTGCTGCTTTGCGAAGAGATGCCGCCCGATGTGCGCGAGCTGCTGGTCGAGATCCAGCACCAGCTTTTCAATCTGGGTGGCGAGCTGTCGATCCCGGGGTTTGAACTGCTCAAGCCCGAGGCCGTGATCGCGCTGGATGAGGCCCTCGAACGCTACAACGGGCAATTGCCCAAGCTGCAGGAGTTCATCCTGCCGGCGGGCACACACGCCGCCGCCCAGGCCCATGTGTGCCGCACCGTGGCGCGCCGCGCCGAACGTGAGGTCGTGGCCCTGGGCAATGAAGAGGCCCTCAACGACACGCCGCGTCAGTACCTCAACCGTCTGTCGGACCTGATGTTCGTGCTCGCGCGCGTGCTCAACCGCATGCACGGAGGCGACGATGTGTACTGGAAAAGCGAACGCATCAAGCAGGGCGGCTGACCTAGCCCCTCACTGTCTTGCAGGAGCGCGCCCCTGCGCGCGAATCGGCGGGTCCATGCAACAGTTTTCGCGCGCACAGGGCGCGCTCCTACAGACATTGTTCATCTGTCACCAAAGTGCTGCACGGCGCTCAAGGGCGCCGCTACCCTGCGCCCCATGAGTCACACCATGCACACACGTCCACCGTATGTCCCCCAGATCCGCCTGTACCAGGACTGGTTGCGCGATCAGCGAGGCCTGAGTTTCCCGACCTACCACGAGCTCTGGCGCTGGTCCATCACCGATCTCGATGCTTTCTGGCAAAGCATCTGGGACTATTTCGAGATGGAGTCGCCCACGCCGCACACCGCGGTGCTGGCCAAAAACGTCATGCCCGGGGCGGTCTGGTTTCCGGGGGCCAAGACCAACTACGCCCACCAGGTGCTGCGCCATGTACAGCCCGCACACGCAGCAGGTTTTCCGGCCGTCATCAGCCGAAACGAGAAGGGGGAACACCGCGAAATCAGCTGGCCCGAGCTGCGTCGCCAGGTGGCCTCGATGGCCTTGCATTTGCAGGCGCAGGGCGTGCAGCCCGGTGACCGCGTGGCGGCGTACCTGCCCAACATTCCCGAGGCCATGGTTGCCTTCCTGGCCACGGTGAGCGTGGGGGGTGTCTGGAGCATCTGCGCCCCCGACATGGGCACCAACGCCGTGCTCGATCGCTTCAAACAGATCGAGCCCAAGGTGCTGATCGCTGTCGATGGGGTGAGCTACGGTGGCCGCGACTTTGACCGCATGACGGTGGTGCAGCAACTCAAGGACGCACTGCCCAGCGTGCAGCATGTGGTGCTGCACGACAACCTGGGCACGGCCGATCTGGCCAGCTGCGATGTGGCCGCCAGCGTGCGCATGAGCGCCACGGTGGCGCGTCACGACGAGGCGGTGGCCACCTTCGAACCCATGTGGCTGCCGTTTGACCACCCGCTGTGGATCGTCTATTCGAGCGGCACCACCGGCCTGCCCAAGCCCATCGTGCATGGGCATGGCGGCACCGTCATCGTGGCCCTGGCCAACAAGATCATGCACAACGACGTGGGCTGCAGCTACCACCCCAACTCCTGGGGCGAGCGCTTTCACTGGTACAGCTCGACCGGCTGGGTCATGTGGAACGCCCAGGTGGCGGGCCTGCTCAACGGCGTGACCTGCGTGATCTACGACGGCAACCCCGGTGGCAGCAAGGACAACCCGGACTGGGGCCTGCTCTGGCGCTTTGCCTCGGAGCAAGGCGTGACGTTCTTCGGTGCAGGGGCGGCCTTTTACGCCAATTGCCAGAAGGCCGGTGTCGATTTGTCGCAATGCGGTGACCTGTCGCGAGTGCGGGCACTGGGCACCACCGGCTCTCCGTTATCGCCTGAAACCCAGACCTGGGGCACCGAGCAGTTCCGGCAACTGCGTGCCAAACATGGTGATCTGTTCAAAGGTGAAGACATCTGGTGGTGCAACATTTCCGGTGGCACCGATTTCGCAGGGGCCTTTGTCGGTGGCCACCGCGAACTGCCGCAGGAGCCCGGCGTCATGCAGTGCCGCGAACTCGGCTGTGCGGTCGAAGCCTGGAACGAAGCCGGCGAGCCGGTGACGGGCGAAGTGGGCGAACTCGTCTGCACCCAGCCCATCCCGTCCATGCCGCTGTACTTCTGGAACGACAAGGACAACGCCCGCTATCTGGCGAGCTACTTCGAGATGTACCCTGCGGGCCATGGCCGAAAGCCGGGTGGCGGCGATGGCCCGGCCGAGATGGGCGGCGTCTGGCGCCACGGCGACTGGCTGCGCATCGGCGACGCGAATGGAAAAGGTGAAGGCTGCGTGATCTTCGGCCGCAGCGACGCGACCATCAACCGCCACGGCCTGCGCATGGGCACCAGCGAGCTCTACAGCGCGGTCGAGGCCTTGCCCGAGGTGATGGACTCGATGGTGGTCGACCTGGAGTACCTGGGCAAGGAAAGCTACATGCCGCTGTTCGTGGTGCTGCGTGCCGGCGTGTCGCTCGACGATGCGCTCAGAAAACGCATCCACGACGCGATCAAGACCGCACTCAGCCCGCGCTTCATCCCCAACGAAATTTTTCAGGTGGCCGAGATCCCGCGCACGCTGTCGGGCAAGAAGCAGGAATTGCCGATCAAGAAGCTCATGCTCGGTCACCCACTGGAGAAAGTCGTCAACAAGGACGCCATGGCCAACCCGGGTTGCCTGGACTGGTATGTGAACCTGGCGCGCGAGCACCTGGCCAGGACCGCCTGATCCAGCCCCCCACAAAAAGATCAACTCACCAAGGACAAACGATGGAAGCATTCATCGTCGCCGCCCTGCGCAGCGCAGGCGGCAAGCGTGGCGGTCGCCTCAGCGGCTGGCATCCGGCCGATCTGTCGGCCCAGGTCATCAATGCCTTGCTGGACCGGACCGGTGCCGACCCTGCCCTGGTGGAAGATGTCATCTGGGGCTGTGTCAGTCAGGTGGGCCAGCAGGCCAGCAACGTCGCGCGCAATGCGGTGTTGTCGTCGCGCCTGCCCGAATCGGTGCCCGGCACTTCGGTGGACCGGCAATGCGGCTCATCCCAGCAGGCGCTGCACTTTGCCGCGCAGGCCGTGATGAGCGGCAGCATGGATGTGGTGATTGCCGGTGGTGTCGAAAGCATGAGCCGTGTGCCCATGTTCTCGCCCAACAGCCTGGCTGACAAAGCGGGCCTGGGGGGTTACGTCGGCGAACAGATGCAGCAGCGTTACCCCGGTGTGGTGTTCAGCCAGTTCAGCGGCGCCGAGCAGATGGCGCGCAAATACGGCCTGAGCCGCGATGAACTGGATGCCTATGCCCTGCAAAGCCACCAGCGTGCGGCGCAGGCCCGTGAGCACTGGGCGGGCCAGATCGTGCCGGTGCAGGCCCGCAGTGCCGAAGCCGGTCCGCTGGGCGAGCTGCACACGCAGGACGAAGGCGTGCGCGCCAACGCGACGCTGCAAGGCATCGCGAGCGTCAAGCTGTTGCAGGAAGGTGGCGTGGTCAGCGCGGCCAACGCCAGCCAGATCTGCGACGGCGCTTCGGCCGTGATGGTGGTGAATGAACGCGGCCTGAAAGCCCTGGGTGCAGAGCCGCTGGCGCGTGTCCACCACATGGGCGTGCTGGGCCATGACCCGGTCATCATGCTCGAGGCCCCGATCCCGGCCACGCAGCGTGCGTTGCACAAGGCCGGCATGCGCCTGCAAGACATCGACCTCTACGAAGTCAACGAGGCGTTTGCCAGCGTGGCGCTGGCCTGGCAAAGGGCGCTGCATGCCGATCCCGCGCGGCTCAATGCCGAAGGCGGGGCCATCGCACTGGGGCACCCGCTGGGTGCGTCGGGTACGCGGCTGGCCACCACGCTCATCCACGCCTTGCACCGCACCGGAGGCCGCTATGGCCTGCAGACCATGTGCGAAGGCGGTGGCATGGCCAATGTGACGGTGTTCGAGCGCTGCTGAACCTCAGGCCTTGGCGGGCTTGCGCAGCACTTTCTGGCGCATGAAGCGGCCCGCCGCCTGCGTTGCATGACGCGCACGCCCCAGGACACCGCGCCAGCCGCGCTGCGCGTCAGCCGGGTTGGGTGGCAGGTCCCAGCGCTTGGCTGGGTCATGAAAAGTGCTGCCCAAAAGCCAGACGATCAACACCATCAGTTCAGCCATGGCGGCCAACAGCATGACCACGATCCACGGCACGCCCGACCACAGGAAATGCCCGGCCACGGCGGCACCGATCAGCCACACGGCGCTGGCAGTGCCGGTCAGGAGTTGGGTGTTGGGCAAGGTGGCCATGGACAAGCTCAGTTCTTGTGCAGCTCCGCGTTCAGCTCGCCCCAGCTCTTGTTGCGCGGGATGGCGTGCAGCGCGCCGCTTTGCGAATCGCGGCGGAACAGGATGCCGTTCTTGCCGGACAGTTCCTTGGCCTTGACGGTGCTGCCGTCAGGCAGTTGCACGCGGCTGCCGCCGGTGATGTAGCAGCCGGCTTCGACCACGCAGTCGTCGCCCAGCGAGATGCCGATGCCGGCATTCGCCCCCAGCAGGCAGCGCTTGCCCACCTTGATGACTTCCTTGCCGCCGCCTGAGAGCGTGCCCATGATGGACGCGCCGCCACCGATGTCGCTGGCGTCATCGACCACCACGCCCGCGCTGATGCGGCCTTCGACCATGCTGGCGCCCAGGGTGCCGGCGTTGAAGTTGCAAAAGCCCTCGTGCATGACGGTGGTGCCGCTGGCCAGGTGCGCGCCCAGGCGCACGCGGTCGGCGTTGGCGATGCGCACGCCGCTCGGGATCACGTAATCGGTCATCTGCGGGAACTTGTCCACGCCCTTGACTTCGAGCATGCGGCCGGCGGCGCGTGCTTTGAGCCGGGCGGCGGGCACGTCGGCAATGGCGCAGGGGCCGAAGTTGGTCCAGGCCACGTTGGCCAGCAGTCCGAAGATGCCGGTCACGTTGGCGCCGTGCGGCTGAACCAGGCGGTGGCTGAGCAGGTGCAGGCGCAGGTAGGCGTCGTGGGTGTCGGCGGGCGCATCGGCCAGGCTCTTGATTTCGGTGCGCACGGCGACCACGGTGGTGTTGCGCACGCTGCAAGGTGCCAGGGCCTTGGCCACCTCAGCGCCCAGGGCCGCCACGGCCTCGGCTTCGGTCAGGCGGGTGCTGCCGCTGGCGGCAATGCCATCCATCAATTCAGGTGTCGGGAACCAGGTGTCCAGAACGGTGCCGTCGGCGGCCAGGGTGGCCAGGCCAATGGCGCGGGCGCCGGTGGTGACAAAGGTGCTCATGAGTTGTTCTCCGCAGCAGATACGTGAAACCCGCCATTATCGGGGAGGCGGGCCACTCGCACTCATGCCGGCCGGCGGTTCACCAGCACGATGCCAGCAGCCACCAGCGCCAGCGACGCCAGCAAGGTGGGGGTCACGGCTTCGCCCAGCAGCAAGGCGCCAAACAGCAGTGCGAACAGCGGCGTGAGGAACACGAATACGGAAATCTTGGTGGCGGGGTAGCGCCCGAGCATCCACATCCAGACCAGGTAGCTGGCAAAGGCGCCCACACCAGCCTGAACCGCCATGATGGTCCATGCCATGCGGCTCCAGTTGAACGACCAGGTTTCTCCCAGGGCCAGCGACACCCCCGACAAGGACACGGCCGTGAAGGCGATCTGATAGAAGAGCAATTTTTCGGGCGAGATGCGCGTGAGGTTGGTGGCGCGGATCGATACGGTGGTCAGCCCCCAGAAGGCGCCAGCCAGCAGACCCATCAGGTCGCCGCGAGCGCTGCCGCCGCCCATGCCCTCGCGCAGCGCAAACACCACGGCGATGAAGGCGCAGACCAGTCCCAGCCATTGCAGCGGACGCAGGTGCTCGGATTTCACAAACACAGGCACCAAGGCCGCCACCCAGAACGGCGAGGTGTAGAGGAACACCGTCAGCCGGGATGCGCTGGTGTGCAGCAGGCCCTGGTAAATGAAGGCGAATTCGGCCGCGAACAGGGCGCCGGCGAGCAGGCCCGCCCACAAGCTGCCGTCGCGTCGGAACAATGCAATACCGCGCCAGCGGCACCAGACGAACAGCAACAGCGTGGCCCCCACACAGCGCAGTGCTGCCTGCATGACGGGGGGTACCTCGGGCAGGGTGAGCTTGACCAGAATCTGCTGCAGCCCCCAGAACATGCAGCACAGCACCAGAATGCCGATGGCCAGGCCGTCGAGGTGGTCTTTGCGTTGAACAGGATTCATACCGCCATTCTGAACCTGGCCAGGCAGGGGGTCTGTCGTCTGCGTGCGGGTAACATGGCCGCATGTTGTTGCCTCATTTCACCGCGCTGGGCGCGGGTCCGACGGTGCTGATGCTGCACGGCGCCGCTGGCGGTTACCGCAGTTTCGCGCCGCAGGTCGAGCACTATGCCCTGCAGGGTTTTCGTGCAATTGCCTGGGACATGCCTGGCTATGGTCTCAGCGCCCCGGTCGAGCCCTATGGCGTACGGGGGCTGGCGCAAAGCTGCATCCACCTGATCGAGGCTTTGTCACCGCCCGAGGCCCAAGACCCGCAGCGCTCGGTGGTGCTGCTGGGCCATGGGCTGGGCGGCATGGTGGCGCAGGAGGTGGTGATGCGTCGTCCGGAACTGGTCAGCCGGCTGGTGCTCAGTGGCAGCACCAGTGGCCCGGATTCCGGCTGGGCCGAAGAAGCGCAGCGGCAAATCGCCTTGCTCGATGCCTCTGCCAACGACATGCTTGCACTCGCCAAGACGGTGCTGCCCGGACAGACCGGCCCTTTGGCGCTGGCCGAGGGGGTGCAGCTGGCGCGTCACTGCATGGCCCAGGTGTCACCGGTGACCTACCGGTTGGCCCTGCAGGCGCAAGCCGCGTTTGACCGCGATGCCGCACTGGCCCACATCCACGTGCCGACCTTGTTGATCACAGGCGAACAGGACCCTGTTGCACCCGGCCGCGCGATTGAACGCATGGCGGGCAAAATCCACGGCAGCCGCTGGGTGCAGATGCCTGGCGTGGGCCACTGGCAGAACCTGGAGGCGCCCGATGCCTTTGACGCCCTGGTGCTGGATTTTCTGCACCAGCGCGTGGACCGGTGGCTGCATTGAGCTGAGGAAAGTCCGGACAAGATGCAAAGAAGAGACCTGAACCGGCTGGCCCTGGCCTGGGCCCTGTCGGCCTGGGCCCGCGTGGGACCGGCGCACGCCAGTGGACGCCGGCCTGCCGGTCCCGCCTGGCAGACCAATCCGTTTGCATTGGGCGTGGCCAGCGGCCAGCCCCGGCCCGACAGTGTCGTGCTGTGGACGCGCCTGGTGTTTGCCGAGGCAGATGCCGCCTGGCAGAGCTTGCCGCAGACCGTGCTGTGCGAGGTGTTTGCCGACGATGCCTTGCGTCAGCCGGTGCGCCAGTGGCAGGTGGACACCGATGGCCGCCGTGGCCACAGCGTGCATGTGCTGGCCCAGGGCTTGCAGCCTGGACGCACCTACTGGTACCGCTTTGTGTGTGGCAGTGCGAGCAGTCCGGTCGGGCGCACCCGCACCGCGCCCGCGCCCGACGCGCGCGTGCCGCAGCTGCGCATTGGCCAGGCCTCGTGCCAGCATTACGAACAGGGCCACTATGTGGCGCACCGCGAGATGGCGCAGCGCGATCTGGACTTCGTGCTGTTTGTGGGCGACTACATCTACGAAAGCACCAACCCCAAATACCGCATCCGCACCCACAAAGGGGGCGTGCCGAAAACACTTGACGAATACCGCGCCCGCCATGCGCAGTACAAGGGCGATGCCGACCTGCGTGCCTGCCATGCCGCGCACCCTTGGGTGATGACCTGGGACGACCACGAGGTGGTCAACGACTACGCCAATGACCTGGACCGGGACTATTCCGACCCGGCGGTGTTCCTGCGCCGCCGCGCCGCTGCCTACCAGGCCTATTTCGAACACATGCCGGTGCGCGTGGGCCCGGACCCGCAGGTGCCCCACCAGATGCGCATCCACGACCGCATGGCCTGGGGGCAACTGGCCGATGTGTGGACGCTGGACTGCCGCCAGTACCGCGACCACCAGGCCTGCCCCGACCCGAACCGTGGAGGTGCCCGCGTGGTGGTGGGTTGCGATGCCTTGCAGGATGCGCGCCGCAGCATGCTGGGCAGCGCGCAGGAAGCTTGGCTGATGCAAGGCCTGGCCGACAGCCCCCGACGCTGGAAGCTGATCGCGCAGTCCACGCAGATGAGTTCTTCGGGCGTGGCCACGCCATTGGGGCGCAGCAGCTTCAACGACGCCTGGGATGGTTACCCGATGGCGCGCGAGCGCCTGCTCTCGGGCATGGCCGACATGAAATTGCACAACGCCCTGGTGCTGGGCGGGGATGTACACATGAACGTGGCGGCCAATCTGCGCGTGCGGCCCAACGACGCGCAGTCGCCCGTGGTGGCCAGCGAGATCGTGACCACGTCCATCAGTTCACGCGGAATGGGCGAGAGCATGCTGGCTGCCATCCGGGACAACAACCCGGACATCCGCCATGCGCGCTCGGACGAGCGCGGCTACACCTTGTTGGAAGTTCGTGCGGATGGCGTGTCTGTCGCCTTCAGGGCCACGCCGCATCCGGTTCAATCGGACAGCGTGTTGCGCGACCAAGCCCGCTTTGAAGTGGTGGCCGGTCGCGCGGGTGTGCAGGCGGTCTGATCCTGTGTGTTGTGGGAGGCCGCCCCTGCGGCCGAAATGCTTCGCGCGCAGGGGCGCGCTCCCACAAGGCAATGCTTACCGAACCATCAGCACCGGCACCTTGCTGTGGGCCAGCACCTGCGTGGCGACCGAGCCCATCACCAGGTTACCAAACACGCCGTGGCCGTGCGAACCCATGACGACCATGTCGAACTTGCCTGACTCGGCCACCTTGCAGATGGTTTCGCCGGCGTGGCCGACCTTGGACACGGTTTTGGGGTTGATGCCGTGGCGCATCAGGAAATTTGTGGCCGGGCCGAGCACTTTCTCGGATTCCTCGCGGTACCAGGTGTCCGTGGCTTCCTTGCCCACCACGCGGCGGGCATGCGCGGGCAGCTGGGCCTGCACCGTCAGCAGGGTGAAGCTGTTGGTAGGCGCCAGCCATTCTTCATGCGTGGCCAGATAAGCCAGCATTTTTTTGGTGTAGGCACTGCCATCGACGGCGAGCAGGATCTTCATCAGAGGGACTCCTTCAGGGGGTTGTGTCTGAATTGATTGTAGTCACAGCCTGTGAAATGGCGAGCGTGCATTGCGGCACAAAACGCGCTTGCTCGCCCTTGCCTGCATAGCCCAAGGGGTTGGCCACCACGCGGCAGCCTTCCTGTGTGTAGTCGCTGGGGCAGTGCAGGTGTCCGTGCAGCCAAAGTTGTGCGTGGGGCAAGAGTGCATCGAGTGCATTGCAAAAGCCCGCTGTGCCAGGCACCAGACCGTAGCGCGGATCGGCGCTGCGCAGGCTGGGTGCGAAATGCGTCACCGCCACGGTGGGGCCTTTGTGGGGTTGGCGCAGTGTGTCGGTCAGCCATTGCTGGCAGATCAGCGCCTGCTCGCGCACCTGCTGCGCCAGCCACGGTTCGCCGTGGCGTGTGGTGCCGGTCTTGCGCAGGTACCAGTTGGCGGCACGAAAGGCCTTTTCGCGTGCCTTGAGCTGCGCGGTGTAGCCGCCGGGCAGGGCGTGCTGCGCGGGCAGATCGGGCAGATCGGGCAGAGGCTGGCCCGCCAGCGGGCCGAGTGCGTCAAAGTCGGACCACAAGGTGGTGCCGACAAAGCGCAACCCCTGCAGCACATGCGTTTCGCGTTCCAGCCAGACGATGCCCAGCCGCGCGCAGGTCTCGCGCAGGCGCGCGTGGGCCTCGTCAAAATCCAGAGCGTCGTACTCGTGGTTGCCTGGCACGAAGAGCACCGGCACTGGCCAGCCGCGCAGCGGCGAGAAGCGGCCAAGGCCGAAATCGGGGTCGTCCAGCGTGGACAGGGCCGAGCCGCTCTGGTAGGAGCCGATGTCGCCAGCCAGCACCAGCAGGTCAGCGTCAGGCGCGGGCTCGGGCGTGAAACCGGGGTTGCTTTCCAGATGCAGGTCCGACAGCAGTTGCAGCCTCATGTGCCGGCCTCCGGTGTGCGCCCGTTGGCGAATGCGGCCTGGGCGACTTCCAGCAGTTGCTGGCGCAGCCACTGGTGGGCCGGGTGATCGTGCTGGCGTTCGTGCCACAGCGCCTCCACGTGCACCGGTGGCACATCCAGTGGCAGCTGGCGCACCACGAGCTGGTCGCTCATGCCGGTGGTCGGCACGAAGTGCCAGGGCAGCACCGTCAGCAAATCGGAATTGACCACCACGCGGCCGGCGGTGAAGAACTGGTTCACGGTGAGCACGATGCGTCGCTGGCGCCCGATCGAAGAGAGCGCCTCATCGACATAGCCGTAGGGGCGGCCCGAAAAACTCACCAGCAGGTGGCGCGCGGCGCAATAGCTGTCGAGCGTGAGCGGGGTGTCGGCCAGCGGGTGGCCCTTGCGCATCACGCACACGTATTCGCCCGCATACAGGCGCTGGTGGGCAAAGTTGATGGGCTCACCGGTCTGTGCGCGTGCGGTCAGATCGGTCAGCACGGCCGGGAAGTAGCCCAGTGCCAGGTCAGCCATGCCGTCCGTCAACAACCGGCGCGGGTCGCGAGTGGTCAGCGGGACCACGCGCACCGATACGCCCGGTGCCGTCTGCTGCAGGCGGATGGCCAAGCCGCCCATCAGTTCGGCGGCGGTGGCGTCGGCCATGGCCAGCACAAAGGTGCTGCTGGCTTCTGCCGGCACAAAGCTGCTGGGCACGATGGCCGTCTGCAGCTGGCGCAAGGCTTGGCGCACGCTGGGCCACAGAGCCAGCGCATGAGCGGTGGGCTCCACTCCCTGGCCTGAGCGCCGCACCAGCTCGTCGCCCAGGCTGTCGCGTAACCGTCGCAGCGCGTTGCTCACGGCCGGCTGTGTCAGCGAGAGGTTGCGGGCCGCCCGCGTCAGGCTGCGCTCGGCCATGACCTCGTCAAACACCCGAAGCAGGTTCAGGTCCAGGGTGCGAAAAGAAAACGACGGGCGGTTCGACATAGACATCACTGACGTGAATGATACACATCATCAATATAAAGTTGAACAACACCAGTGGAAACCCTAATATCTGCTCTGTGGTTTTGTCAATGAACCTGCCAAAACCAGATAAATTGATACGAAGGGATGAAAATGAACGCACAAGCACACACCTCCGCTCCTCTGGGGGCACCCGTCGAACGCACCTCCTCTCGCGCCTTGGCCAGCCTGCTGCTGGCGGCTGGCGTGTCTGCTCTGGTGGTGTTGGCTGATCAGTTGCTGGACAGCTGGGCCGAGCGCCACGAGATGGCGGCCTGGCTGGTGCTGTGGGGCATTGCCGTGGCCGCCATCGTGCTGCTGCGCGGCATCACCCGTTTGGTGGCCCGCAAGGCCATGAGCGCCCTGGATGCCTGGTCTGCCGGTGTGGCTCAGCGCCGTGCCGACGAGCGCCTGTGGACCATGGCCCAGACCGACGCCCGCCTGATGGCCGACCTGCAGGCCGCGCTCGACCGCAGCGGCTCCACGCCAGCCAAGGATGTCATGGACCTGACCCAGCGCCGAGTCGCCCGCATCCTGCGCGACCGCCTCTATTACATCTGATCGTTCAGACGCGCTGTTTTGAAAGAGCCTCCTTCGGGAGGCTTTTTTCGTCGCTCAGGGGGGCGGCCTACTTGCGCGACGCCAGCCAGATGCCCGGCAGGATCAGCGCAGCCCCGCCCAGGTGGTGCCAGCCCATGGGCTCGCCCAGCACCAGCCAGGCGGTGACGCCGCCATACAGCGGCCCCAGGTAGAGGCTGGCGGCCACGCGGCTGGCGCCCAGCACTTTTTGCGCAAACCCGTAAGCCCAGTAAGCCCCCACGCCGGGTACCAGTCCGGCGGCCAGCACCAGGCCGCTGGCGGCCCAGCTCCATTCGGGCCGGTCGGCCTGCACCCATTCCCACAGGGCGAAGGGCAGCAGTGTGAGCACGCCACCCATGCAGATCGCGGCCAGGCGGGCGGTTGAGCCCAGCGGGCTGCTCCACTTCTTTTGCAAGAGGGCATAGGCGGCCCAAGCGATCACGGCAGCGACGATCCAGGCATCCCCCGGCACCCACTGCACCTGCGACAGGCGCAGCCACTGGCCCTTGACCACCACATGGAACACACCCGCCAGCGCCAGGACCACGCCCGTGGCCTGCCGCCAGGACAGGCGTTCGCCCAGCCAAAACACGGCGCCCAGCGCAATCAGCACCGGCGAGGCGGCATAGATCAGCGCGATGTTCATGGCCGAGGTGGTGCGCGCACCGATGTACACCCAGGCCCCGCAGACCAGCATGCCCAGCGCGCCGAGCACCAGGTACTGCCAGCCCGCGCCCAGGATGTGCTGCCGCTGGCGCCGCAGCTCGCGGCGGGCAATGAAAATCAGAATCGCACCCGCCAGCGCCCAGCGGCCCAGGGCCAGCACATGCGGCTGGACGATGCCCGGCGCGGTGCGGGCCACCAGGTAATTGACGGTCCACATGGCCGGGGCCACCCACAGCAGCATGAGGGCCAGACGCTGGCGGAATTCGGGGGAACTGGATGGCGACATCTCTCCATTGTCGATGGGCCAGCCATGTTTCCCCTGTCTTGCACGCGCACAGGGGAAAAGCTGCACCGCGCTGAAGCGCTGAAAAAAAACCGCCCCGGTTTGTGGCCGGGGCGGTCGCAAGGTCAGGCGCCGGGTGGGCGCTGGACCCGATTCGTGAGCGTTTGGATCAAGCAGCGATCAGGCGCTTTTCCAGATCGGCACGCGTGTCCAGCAAGGCCTCGGGCAGGCGCTGGGCCAGCTTGGCGAAGTGCTCGTCGTGCAGCTTGAACTCCTCGGCCCAGGCGGCCTTGTCGATGCTGGTGACCTTGGCGAACTGTTCAGCGCTGAACTCGATGCCGTTCCAGTTGATCTCGGCGTAAGTTGGGGCGATGCCGAACATGGTCTGCTGACCGGCGGCCTTGCCTTCGAGGCGGTCGATGATCCACTTGAGCACGCGCATGTTGTCGCCGTAGCCGGGCCACACGAACGAACCGCTCTCGTCCTTGCGGAACCAGTTGACGCAGTACATGGCGGGCAGCTTGTAGCCGGCGGCTTGCTGTTTGGCACCCATGTCCAGCCAGTGCTGGAAGTAGTCGCTCATGTTGTAGCCGCAAAACGGCAGCATGGCGAAGGGGTCGCGGCGCACCACGCCCTGCGCGCCAAAGGCGGCGGCGGTGGTCTCGGAGCCCATGGTCGCGGCCATGTACACACCTTCGGTCCAGCTGCGGGCCTCGGTGACCAGCGGCACGGTGGTCGAGCGGCGGCCACCGAACATCATGGCGTCGATCGCCACGCCGTTGGCGTCGTCCCACTGGGGGTCGAGTGCGGGGTTGTTGGTGGCAGCGATCGTGAAGCGGGCGTTGGGGTGGGCGGCCTTGGCGCCGGTTTCCTTGGCGATCTGGGGCGTCCAGTCCTTGCCCTGCCAGTCGATCAGATGGTCTGGCAGCTTGCCGGTGTCTTTTTCCATGCCTTCCCACCAGACGTCGCCGTCGTCGGTCAGGGCCACGTTGGTGAAGATCACGTCCTTGTGCAGGCTCAGCATGCAGTTCGGGTTGGTCTTCATGTTGGTGCCGGGGGCCACGCCGAAGTAGCCGGCCTCGGGGTTGATGGCGTACATCTTGCCGTCGGCGTGCGGCTTGATCCAGGCGATGTCGTCGCCGATGGTGGTGACTTTCCAGCCGTCAAAGGCCTTGGGCGGCACCAGCATCGAGAAGTTGGTCTTGCCGCAGGCGCTGGGGAAGGCGGCCGCAACGTGGTACTTCTTGCCCTCGGGGCTGGTCACGCCCAGGATCAGCATGTGCTCGGCCAGCCAGCCGTGGTCCTTGCCCATGGTGGACGCGATGCGCAGCGCAAAACACTTCTTGCCCAGCAACGCATTGCCGCCGTAGCCCGAGCCGTAAGACCAGATTTCGCGGGTCTCGGGGTAGTGGACGATGTACTTGGTGGTGGGGTTGCAGGGCCAGGCGGTCTTGTCCTTTTCGCCAGCGGCCAGCGGGGCGCCCACGGTGTGCACGCAGGGCACGAACTCGCCATCGGTGCCGAGCACGTCGTACACCGCCTTGCCCATGCGGGTCATCAGCTTCTGGTTGACGACCACGTAGGCGCTGTCGGTCAGCTCGATGCCGATGTGGGCGATGTGCGAACCCAGCGGGCCCATGGAGAAGGGCACCACGTACATGGTGCGACCCTTCATGCAGCCGTCAAACAACGGATTGAGGGTGGCGCGCATCTCGGCCGGGGCCATCCAGTTGTTGGTCGGGCCGGCGTCTTCCTTTTTCTCGGAACAGATGTAGGTGCGGTCTTCCACGCGGGCCACGTCCGAAGGATCGGTCCAGGCCAGGAAGGAGTTGGCGCGCTTGGCGGGGTTGAGCTTCTTGAAGGTGCCGGCATCGACCAGTTCCTGGCACAGGCGGTCGTATTCCTCTTGCGAGCCGTCGGCCCAGTAGATGTTGTCGGGCTTGCACAGGGCGGCCATTTCGGCGACCCAGGCGATCAGTTTGGCGTTCTTGACGTAGGCCGGTGTGTTCAGGTTCAAGCCCTGCATCACGGGTGAGTTCATGGGAAAAGCTCCAAAGTTTGAAATCGTCTTTCCACAGGGCAAAAGCACTTGTTGACCTCTGGAAAAACGATGACCGGGTCTGCAAGACGTCCGGTCATGGGCCTGTCACACAGGGCGTGTAACCCTCTGGTAACCGGCAGCAGACCGATTTTAGGGAGGCCGCTTCTTTTGTGCCTGTCATCAGGCTGAAAATCTATGCAATAAATGCATTACTTTATGCGAAGACCAATTTGGGGCACAAAAAAACCCGCCTGAAGCGGGTTTTGCGAGCTTTCGCCGGGCGATCAGGCCATGAACACGGCGATGAAAGCCAGCAGGAAGATCAGCAGGCCGCCCACCACGGGGATCACGACCGGAATGTGTTTGACCACGGCCTCTGCCGGATCGACGGGGTGTTGTTCGTTGTGGGCCGACATAGGGTATCTCCAAACTCGAATATGGGCCGTATTGTAGCCAAGACCAATACGGGATGGATTAAGGTCAGAAAACACGCTGAGCTGAGCCACAAAACGCGTGCCATGCCCGCGTCCTTGCTGGACGCTTTGCCTCTGTTGCAAAAAAATCCTTTGCAGGTGGGCGGTGCTCGGTTATGGTCCGCCACAAGTCGGTTTGTCATGGCATGGCAGGAGTCGGGCATGGTCAGACGCATCGCGCAGGAAAGTCGCACCGGGCAAGTGATGCTGCCGCCGGGTCTGGCGGCTGCGCCCGTGCTGGACCTGATGTGCACCCACTTCGTGCTGACCTTGACGCAGCAGCAAGGCGCGCAATTCAACCTCAGGCGCGATCTTTCCGGTCTGCTGCCTTTGTGCGGGCGGCATCTGGTCTGGCCGGTGACGGTGCTGCACCGCTTGCGGCGCTGGCTTGGCCAGCGCGGGCCTGCCTTTGAGGCCTGGTCCGGCCATGAGCAGTTGCAAAACCGTGAATTCCTGGACCGGTTTGCCGTCTGGCGTGGGCCTTACGACGAAGCCACCCTGTTTTTTTATCTGGACGACTACGCCCGCGAAGCGCCCAAGGACCTGATGGCTGTGCTGTCGGCCACGGCGCAATGGCTGGCCCACACGCTCAAGAAGCAGTCCACCCGGGTGCAGAAAAACATTGATGTGCTGGCGCGTCTGCTGCAGCTGAACGCCGCAGAACAAGCGGTGCTGCTGTACGGCACGCTGGCGCGTTACCAACGCGAGTTGCGCAGTCTGCTGGTGGAGTTCAAGGTCAGCAACGCGCCCGAGGCCTACGCCGCGCTGGCCGAGGTGGCAGGTGTGAACGCGGCCGATGTGGCTGAGGCGCTGCGCGCGGGGTCGCGGCTGGAGCGGGTGGGTCTGGTGGACAACCTGCTGTCCGAACACGCCATCACCGACCTGTCTGACCTGATGAAGGTCAGCGACAAACTGCCGCCGGTCCTGATGCGCGAATACAGCGACACCGCCGAACTCATGGCGGTGTTCACGCGCCCAGCACCGAGCAGCAGCCTGAGCGAGGCCGACTTCGACTACGTGGCTGAAGACGCCCGCGTGCTGCGCCAGTTGCTGGCGCGAGCGGTGGCGCGCGGCGAAGTCGGCGTCAACATCCTGCTCTACGGCCCGCCGGGCACCGGCAAGACCGAATTGGCGCGTGTGGTCGCTCAGGCCGCCGGGCTCAAGCTGTTTGAAGTGGAGCACGCCGACCGCGAAGGCCATTCGCTCTCGGGCCGGGACCGCTACCGCTCGCTGCAGATCGCCCAGGCCTTTCTGAAAGGCAGCGCGCAGGCGGCGCTGCTGTTTGACGAGGTGGAAGACGTGTTTCCGCCGCTGTCGATGGAGGCCAGCCAGCTCATGGCGCGTGCTGAACAGGTGATCGGGCGTGGCAGCCAGTCGGTCAGCGGCAAGGCCTGGGTCAACCAGATTCTGGAAACCAACCCGGTGCCCACGGTCTGGGTGACCAACCGCATTGAACAGATCGATCCGGCATTCCGCCGCCGCTTTGCCTACCACCTGGAGCTGACCAGCCCACCGCCTGGCGCGCGTGAGCAGCTGGTGCGCAAGGCGCTGGCCGGCCACACGGTGGACGACGCGCTGGTGGTGCGGCTGAGCGCACGCCATGACCTGACCCCCGCGCAGATCCACACCGCGGTGCGTTTTGCCGCGCTGGCGCAGGGCGAGGGCGCACCGCTGGATGCGCTGATTGAGCGCCAGCTCGCCCACGCAGACCAGGCTCTGGGCCGTGTGCGCCACCAGCCGCAGGCCGTGCCACCGGTCACGCAATACAGCCTGGACCTGCTGCATGTGGAAAGCCGCCACGAGGTGCCGCGCATCGTGCAGGCGCTGCAGGCGCGCGGCCACGGCTCCTTGTGCTTCCATGGCGCGCCCGGCTCGGGCAAGAGCGCGCTGGCCGCGCACATCGCGCAGGCCTTGGGCAAACCGCTGCGCATCCGTCAGGCCAGCGACCTGATGAGCAAGTACGTGGGCGAGACCGAGCAGAACATGGCGGCCATGTTCGCGGAGGCTGAGCGCGAGGGCGCGGTGCTGCTGCTCGATGAGGCCGACAGCTTTTTGCAGGACCGGCGTGGCGCACAGCGCCACTACGAGGTCACCGAGGTCAACGAAATGCTGCAGGGCATGGAGCGCTTTCGCGGCGTCTTCATCTGCACCACCAACCTGATGGATCAGCTGGACGCGGCGGCGCTGCGGCGTTTTGCTTTCAAGGTGAAGTTTCTGCCCCTGCGCCGCGAGCAGCGCGAGGCCATGTTTGTGACCGAGGCTTTGCAGGGCGATGCACAAGCCCTCACGAGCGCCTGGCGCGAACGGCTGGCGCAGCTCGACCAACTGTGCCTGGGTGACTTTGCAGCCGTGCAACGTCAGGTGCAGATCTTGGCTGAAACGCTCGATGCCGAAGCCTTCCTTGCGCAGCTCGAAGCCGAGCACCGCCTCAAGCCCGAGGTGCGCGAGCGCCGGGGTGTGGGTTTTTTGAACTGAAGACGCCTTGGCGATAGGGTCCAGTCGGATCAAGGAGCCATGATCCTGCGCGTGCATTGCAGGAGACATCGATGTATTACGAACCCGGCGTGACGCCGCACGGCTTGCCCCACGACCCTTTCAAGTCCTGCGTGGTGCCCAGACCGATTGGCTGGATCTCCACGGTGGACAGCCAGGGGCGGCACAACCTGGCGCCCTACAGCCAGTTCCAGAACGTCACCTTCAACCCGCCCATCGTCATGTTCTCGGCCAACCAGAACACCGCTGGTGGGCGCAAGGACTCGGTACGCAATGCCGAAGAGACCGGTGAATTCGTCTGGAACATGGCCACCTACGCACTGCGCGAGGCGGTCAACAAATCGGCAGAAGAGCTGTCACACGGGGTCGACGAGTTTGAACATGCGGGCTTGCACAAGCTGCCTTCGCGCAAGGTCAAGCCCATGCGCGTGGCAGGTTCACCCATCCAGTTCGAATGTGTGTACCTCAACACCCTGCGTTTTCCGGGCGTGCCACCCATGGGCACGGCCGATGTGGTGTTTGGCCGCGTGGTCGCGATCCACATCGACGACGCGGTGATCGACGGCCAGGGCATGCTCGACATCCTCAAGATCCAGCCGCTGGCGCGCATGGGCTATTACGACTACACCTTCGTCGACAACAAGTTCGAAATGGTGATTGGTGGCAACAACACCGCGCTGCTGGCGGGGCTGGAAGGGTCGCCCGACAAGGCGCTTCAGGCCACCCGGTAAAAGCTCAGGTAAACGCCGTCGGGTGCACGGCGCCCACTGCCGATGAACTGGCTTTCGCTGAGCCAGGCCCACTTCTCGCCTGCAGCTTCGAGCCTGGGCTGGCAGCGGAAATAGATGTCGGCCGGGTTGACCGGTTCGCCGCGCAGGATGCGCTGCGAATTTTCCAGCGAGGCAAAACGCAGCGCGGTGTTTTGAACGAACACGCGGGTGCCGTCGTCAAGTTCGATCACGTAGCGTGCGTCCAGGTGCGCTTGCGTGCCGCCCCCCAGAATCAGCTGAAAGTCGGCGCCACCGGCCAGCACTTTGCCGTTGAGCATCGGGCCTGTGACCACACCCCCGGTGATCGGAATCACGCGGCGCAGGCCAGACGCAGTTTGGCCTACCTCCAAAGGGGGCGCGATCGTCACGGCCAGATCGCAGACGTGTTCAAGCTGGGGTGGGGGCAGGGTCTCTGTCATGGCGGGCCTTTACACTTTGCGCAGATTATCTGGTGATCCCATGCTTTCCACCCAAGACAAAACCCGCATCGACGACACCCGCATCGCACTGGTGCGTCCGCTCATGACGCCTGCACTGCTTGAAGAGCGACTGCCGGCCACCCCCGCGCACCTCGCGCTGGTGGAGGCCTCGCGCCAGGCCATCTCGAATGTGCTGCACGGCCAGGACGACCGGCTGGTGGTGGTGGTGGGGCCATGCTCCATCCACGACCATGACCAGGCCATGGACTACGCGCGCCGACTGAAGCTGGAGGCGGACAGGCACGCCAAAGACCTGATCGTGGTCATGCGCGTCTATTTCGAGAAGCCGCGCACCACCGTGGGCTGGAAGGGCTACATCAACGACCCGCATCTGGACGGCAGCTTTGCCATGAACGAAGGTCTGGAGATGGCGCGCAAGCTGCTGCTGGACGTGTTGGACACGGGGCTGCCCGTGGCCACCGAGTTCCTCGATCTGCTCAGCCCGCAGTTCATCAGCGACTTGGTGACCTGGGGCGCGATCGGTGCGCGCACCACCGAAAGCCAGAGCCATCGGCAGTTGGCCAGTGGTCTGTCGTGTCCGGTGGGTTTCAAGAACGGCACCGACGGTGGCGTCAAGGTGGCGGCCGATGCGGTGCTGGCCTCCAGAGCACCACATGCCTTCATGGGCATGACCAAGATGGGCCAGGCCGCGATTTTCGAGACGCGTGGCAACCAGGACGTGCACATCATCCTGCGCGGCGGCAAGGCGCCCAATTACTCGGCGGCCGATGTCGATGCGGCCTGCAAGGTGCTGGAGGCTTCAGGCCTGCAGCCGCAGGTCATGGTGGATGTGTCGCATGCCAACAGCAGCAAGCAGCACGCCAAACAGATCGAAGTGGCGCACGACGTTG
>Ga0255194_1000051_pt1 | contig 33551 bp, 30 predicted proteins | sample Miss_Yuk_RepB_8h_FD_183617 | JGI IMG/M metagenome (GOLD analysis project Ga0255194, IMG submission 183617) | Freshwater microbial communities from Mississippi River, Louisiana, United States - Miss_Yuk_RepB_8h | ecosystem: Environmental > Aquatic > Freshwater > River | place: USA: Louisiana... | reverse complement strand
CAGCCTGGACATCGAATCGGGCGAACTGGTCGCGCTGCTGGGCCCGTCGGGCTGCGGCAAGACCACGCTGCTGCGCATCATCGCCGGGCTGGAAACCGCCGACAGCGGCACGATCGCTTTCAGCGGTGAAGACACCACCCATGTGCATGTGCGCGAGCGGCAGGTGGGCTTTGTGTTTCAGCATTACGCGCTGTTTCGCCACATGACGGTGTTCGAGAACGTGGCCTTTGGCCTGCGCGTGCGCCCGCGTGCCACGCGCCCGAGCGAAGCCGAGATCAAGCGCAAGGTGCACGAATTGCTCGGCCTGGTGCAGCTGGACTGGCTGGCCGACCGTTACCCCTCGCAGCTCTCAGGCGGTCAGCGACAGCGCATTGCTTTGGCCCGTGCGCTGGCCGTCGAGCCCAAGGTGCTGCTGCTGGACGAGCCCTTTGGTGCGCTGGACGCCAAGGTGCGCAAGGAGCTGCGCCGCTGGCTGCGCCGCCTGCACGACGAACTCAACGTCACCAGCATCTTCGTCACGCACGACCAGGAAGAAGCCCTCGAAGTGGCCGACCGTGTGGTGCTTATGAACAAGGGCCACATCGAGCAGATCGGCTCGCCGCAGGAGGTGTGGGACCACCCGGCAAGCCCCTTTGTGTACGGCTTTCTGGGTGACGTGAACCTGTTCCACGGCCGCGCCCACGAGGGTGAGATGCTGATCGGCGCCGACCACCATGCCGTGCGACTGGACACACCCGAGCACGGTAACGCGCAAGATGCCAAAGCCTTTGCCTATGTGCGTCCGCACGATCTGCATGTGGAGCGCTACACACCGGGCCACAAAGGCGGCATCGTGGCTCGCCTCACGCGCGCCATCGTCGTCGGCCCTGTGGCCCGACTGGAACTCGAAGCCCACGAAGACCAGGGTTTCGGCAAGGACGCCATCATCGAAGCCCAGCTGGCGGCTGCCCAGTTCCGTCAGGAAGGTTTTGCCGAGGGCGATGTGCTCGTGCTCACGCCGCGCAAGGCCCGGGTGTTTGTGGAAGGCTGATTGGCTGTGGGCCTCTACACCCCGTCACAAAGGGCGCATGCGGCTGCGGCACAATCGTGCCATCCGGACCGGATGGTCTGCACTTTGCCGAGTTTCTGAAGTGTTTGAAAACCGTTCTGCCCCTCGCCTGTACCTTGCTGGACTGTCTATCGCCATCCCTTCGCTGTTCGCTCTGATTGCGCTGGCCTGCCTGGGCCTGCTGGCTTTCGGCATGTATTTGCAGCATGTGGTGGGTCTGAACCCTTGCCCCATGTGCATCGTGCAGCGCTACGCCATGATCGGTGTGCTGGTGCTGGGCTTGCTGGGGTGGCGCCTGCGCAAGGCCTTGCCGCTGGCGCTGCTGGGTGCCTTGCTGGTGCTCATGGCAGGTTTCGGGGCTTTTGTGGCGGCCCGCCAGAGCTGGCTGCAGTGGTACCCGCCCGAGGTGGTGAGCTGCGGGCGCGACTTTTACGGGATGATCGAAAACTTTCCCATTGGCCGCGCGATTCCCATGATCTTCAAGGGCAGCGGCGACTGCACCGCCATCGACTGGACCTTCCTGGGCGGCACGATCTCCAACTGGTCCTTCCTCTGGTTCGTCGGCTTTGCGCTGGTGGGCCTGTGGATGACCTCGCAGGCCTGGCGCCAACGATGACGGTCAGAGCTTCTTGACCAGCACCAGGCTCTTGCGGTCCCAGTTGTATTTGCGTTTGCGCGCTTCGGGCAGCCAGTCGGGGTCCACCTGCGCAAAGCCTCGCTTGATGAACCAGTGCATGGTGCGGGTGGTGAGCACAAAAATGCTTTTGAGGCCCATGGCGCGTGCGCGCTGCTCGATGCGTTTGAGCACCTTTTCGCCATCGCCCTGGCCTTGCGACTGTGGCGACACGGTCAGTGCCGCCATTTCGGCGGTCTTGGCCTCGGGGTAAGGGTACAGGGCTGCACAGGCAAAGATCACGCCGTCGTGGTCGATGATGGTGTAGTGGTCGATGTCGCGCTCGATCTCGGTGCGGTCGCGTTTGACCAGCGTGCCGTCCTTCTCGAAGGGCTCGATCAGCTGCAGGATGCCGCCCACATCGTCCGAGGTGGCTTCGCGCAGCTCTTCGAGCTTTTCATCCACCACCATGGTGCCGATGCCGTCGTGCACATACACCTCCAGCAGCAGCGCACCGTCCACCGCAAAGGGCAGGATGTGGCTGCGCTCGACGCCTTCTTCGCAGGCCTTGACGCAGTGCTGCAAATAGAAGGCCAGATCGGTAGGCTGGGTGGGGTTGGGCGATTCGGCCAGCAGCTTTTTGGCGGCGGCCAGCGGCAGCTCGGTGTCAATCGGGTTGTCGTCGCTGGCCGGGGCGTGCGGGTCGATGCGGATGCCCGGAATTTCGGTCAGGAACAGCAGCTTGTCGGCCTGCAACTCGGCCGCCACGCTGGTGGCCACTTCTTCCATGGTCAGGTTGAAGGCTTCGCCTGTGGGTGAGAAGCCAAAGGGCGAGAGCAGCACCATGGCACCCATGTCGAGCGAGCGCATGATGCCTTGAACGTCCACCTTGCGCACCAGACCCGAGTGCATGAAATCCACGCCGTCCACAATGCCCACCGGGCGGGCCGTGATGAAGTTGCCTGAAATGACGCGCACCGTGGAACCCGCCATGGGGGTGTTGGGCAAGCCCTGGCTGAAAGCGGCTTCGATCTCGTAGCGCAGCTGGCCTGCGGCCTCCTGCGCGCAGTCCAGCGACACGCTGTCGGTGATGCGCATGCCGTGCGAGTATTTGGGCGTGTGGCCCTTGGCCGCCAGCTGTTCGTTCACCTGGGGGCGAAAGCCGTGCACCAGCACGATCTTGACGCCCATGCTCTGGATCAGGGCCAGGTCCTGCGCCAGGTTCTGCAGCTTGCCTGCCGCAATCGCTTCGCCCGCGATGCCGACCACAAAGGTCTTGCCCCGGTGCATGTGGATGTAGGGCGCCACAGAGCGGAACCAGGGCACAAAGGTGAAGTTGAAGACGGTGGACATGGACTTGGGGCGTGGGTCTTGAGGCGGGGATAATTCGGGGTCCGCTTTTGGGTGATTTTTACAGAGTTTTCCGCCTTGTCCGCCAGCCCGCTCCAGATCGACTTTCCCGACAGCCTTCCCGTCTCCGGCAAACGCCAGGAGATCATGGAGGCGCTGGACCAGCACCAGGTCATCATCGTTTGCGGCGAAACCGGCTCGGGCAAGACCACGCAGCTGCCCAAGATCGCGCTGGCCATGGGAAGAGGGAAGGCCAATGCCAAGCCCGGTGAGAAGCCGCGCCTGATCGGTCACACCCAGCCGCGCCGCATTGCCGCCAGCTCCGTGGCCAAACGCATTGCCGAGGAACTCAAGACCCCGCTGGGCGAGGTGGTGGGCTACAAGGTGCGCTTTCAGGACCGTTTGAGCAAGAACGCTTCGGTCAAGCTGATGACCGACGGCATCTTGCTGGCCGAGACGCAGACCGACCCGCTGCTGCAGGCGTATGACACGATCATCATCGACGAGGCGCACGAACGCAGCCTGAACATCGACTTTCTGCTGGGCTACCTCAAGCAGATCCTGCCGCGTCGCCCGGACCTCAAGGTCATTGTCACCTCGGCCACCATCGACGCCGACCGGTTTGCGCGGCACTTCGAGTCGCGTCACGGCCCAGCTCCAGTCATCATGGTCTCGGGCCGCACCTTCCCGGTGGAGCAGCGCTACCGCCCCTTTGAAGAGTCTCGCGAATACGACCTGAACAACGCGATTGCCGATGGCGTGGACGAGCTCTGGGCGGGCGGGGCAGGGGGCGACATTCTGGTCTTCCTGCCGGGCGAGCGCGAAATCCGCGAAGCTGCCGACCACCTGCGCAAGCACCTGGCCCACCACGCCTGGACGCGCAATGCCGACGTGCTGCCGCTGTTTGCACGCCTGTCGCAGGCCGAGCAGGACCGGGTGTTTGAAACGTCCAACGGCCGCCGCATCGTGCTGGCCACCAACGTGGCCGAAACCTCGCTCACCGTGCCGGGCATCCGCTATGTGATCGACGCGGGCACCGCGCGGGTCAAGCGCTACAGCCTGCGCAGCAAGGTCGAGCAGTTGCTGATCGAACCTGTGAGCCAGGCGGCCGCCAACCAGCGCGCCGGCCGCTGCGGTCGCGTGGCCAACGGCATCTGCATTCGCCTGTACGACGAAAAAGACTTCACCTCGCGTCCGCGCTTCACCGACCCCGAAATCCTGCGCTCCTCGCTGGCCGGCGTGATCCTGCGCATGAAGAGCCTGCACCTGGGGCAGGTGGACGACTTTCCTTTCATCGAGGCGCCCAGCAAACGGGCGATTACCGACGGCTACCAGCTGCTGGCCGAACTCGGTGCTGTGGACGAGGCCAACGAACTCACGCCGATCGGCAAGGAACTCTCGCGCTTGCCGCTCGACCCCCGCGTGGGCCGCATGATTCTGGAAGCGCGCCACCGCAACGCCCTGGACGAAGTGCTGATCATCGCCAGCGCCCTGAGCGTGCAGGACGTGCGCGACCGCCCCCTGGACCAGCAGGCCCAGGCCGACCAGCAACACGCCAAGTTCGACGACGAGAAAAGCGAATTCAGCGGCTACGTGCGCCTGTGGCACTGGATCCATGACGCCCGAGGTGGCGAGCACCATCACAAATCCATCGGGGTCGGATCCCGATTGGCCGAAGGAAATCGGGCTCTGACCCCGATGGATTCCCCGCAGACCTCTGCCCGGAAATTGGGGTCAGAGCCCGAGTTTCGCTCCGCGAAATCGGGATCCGACCCCAATTTCCCATCGACCCACAAGCTGTCCAACCGCCAATACGAGCAGCTGCTGCGCCAGAACTTCATCAACGTGCGCCGCGTGCGCGAGTGGCGCGACACGCACAGCCAGCTGCACACCGTGGTGGCCGAGCACGGCTGGAAGCTCAACACCCAGCCCGCCAGTTACGAGCAGCTGCACAAGTCCATGCTCGCGGGCCTGCTGGGCAACATCGGCTGCAAGCTGGAGGACCCTTCGACAGGCTCAGGACAGGCTTCGAGTGAATACCTGGGCGCGCGCGGCATCAAGTTCCACCGCCACCCGGGCGCGCACCTGAAAAAAAAGCCGGGCCGCTGGATCGTGGTGGCTGAACTGGTCGAGACCACGCGCCTGTTTGGCCGTGGCATCGCCAACATCGAGCCCCAGTGGCTCGAAGAGGTGGGCGCGCACCTGCTGCGCAAGCAGCTGCTCGACCCGCATTGGGAAAAGAAATCCGCCGAGGCCGTGGCCTACGAGCGCGCCACGCTTTACGGCCTGATGGTCTACAACGGCCGGCGCAAGCCCTACGGCACCATCGACATGCACGGCGCGCGCGACATCTTCATCCGCCAAGGTCTGGTCGAAGGGCAGTGGGACACCAAGCTGCCGTTCCTGGCGGCCAACCTGCGCATGGTGGCCAAGGTTGAAGAGCTCGAACACAAATCGCGCCGCCAGGACGTGCTGGTGGACGACGAACTGATCTACGCCTATTACGACGCGCAGATCCCGCCAGATGTCTACAACGGCCGCCTGATGGAGCCCTGGTGGCGCGAGCAATCGCGCACCAACCCCAAGTTTCTGCACCTCACGCGCGAGGAGTTGATGCGCCACGAGGCCGCAGGCATCACCACCCAGGCCTTCCCGAAGACGGTGCGCCTGGGCGGTGTGGACTGCGCGGCCACTTACCTGCATGAACCCGGTGACAGCCGCGACGGCGTGACGGTCACCGTGCCGCTGTTCGTTCTGAATCAGGTGAGCGAAGAGCGTTGCGAATGGCTGGTGCCCGGCATGCTCAAGGACAAAATCCAGGCCCTGCTCAAAAGCTTGCCGCAAAAACCGCGCAGCCGTTTCGTGCCCCTGCCCGAAAGCGCGACCTGCCTGGCCGACGAACTGAGCGCCCCCGAAGTTTTTGGCACTGGCTCGCTGACCGATGTGCTGCTCAAAAAAGTGCGTGATGAAACCAGCCTGGACGTCAAACGCGCCGACTTCAAGCTCGACATGCTCAGCCCGCACCTGTTCATGAACCTGCGCGTGGTCGACGAACACGGCCGCCAGCTCGGCATGGGCCGCAACCTCGGCGCCCTCAAGGCCGATTGGGGCAGCAAAGCGCGAGGTGCGTTTCAGGCGCTGGCGCAACTCAAACCCCAGTTGGGCACTGGATCTGTTGCGAAGACGCAGGTGGAGGCGACTGCCGGGGGGCAGCGGGCGACGATTTGTGACAGCCATGAGGAGTCCGCTGCCCCCCGGCAGTCGACTGCACCGGCACAAGCTCAGAAAGCCGACCAACGCCACACCACCTGGTCCTTCGGCGAACTACCCGAACTCATGGAAATCCGCAAGGCTGGCCAAACCCTCATCGGCTTCCCCGCGCTGGTCGATGCCGGTGACGCGGTCACCATCGAAGTCTTCGACGAACCCGAAGTCGCCGCCGCCAAACACCGCCAGGGCCTGCGCCGCCTGTTTGCAATGCAGATCAAGGACGCGCTCAAGTACCTCGAAAAGAACATCCCCGACCTGCAAAAAATGTCGGTGGCCTTCATGAGCCTGGGCACCAGTGACGAACTCAAAAACCAGATCATCGACGTGGCGATTGACCGCGCCTTTTTGCAAGACCCGCTGCCCACCGACGAGATGGCCTTCAAAAAACGTGTGGAAGAGGGCCGGGGCCGCCTGACCCTGATCGCCAACGAAGTCGCCCGCCTGGCCGGTGTGATCCTGTCCGAATACGCCAGCGCCGCCCGCAAGATCAAGGACACCAAGAACGCGCCCGAGGCCACGGCGGACTGCACCCAGCAACTGCAGCGCCTCATGCCCAAACAGTTCATCGCCGCCACCCCGTGGCCGCAGTTGCAGCACTTTGCGCGCTACCTGAAGGCCATCACCCTGCGCCTGGAAAAATACCGCGCCGACCCCGCCCGCGACGCCCAGCGCCTGACCGAACTCAAAGCGCAAGAGCAGCGTTACTGGCGCCTGGTGGCCGAACGCAAAGGCGCGCAAGACGCACGCATGCTCGAATTCCGCTGGCTACTGGAAGAACTGCGCGTGAGCTTCTTCGCCCAGGAATTGCGCACCCCGCAGCCGGTCAGCGTCAAGCGGCTGGAGAAAGCCTGGGGGCAGTTGAACCATTGATGGTTTTTTTGAATCCTGTAACCCCATTTTTATCGTATCTGTACTTAACTCACAGCCACCTGAGCCCCGCCCGCAATGCTTTGCGGACCAGGAGCGGCACTTCGCCTGCACCAAACAGGGTGGCTGCCAGCGGCAGCTGGGTCTGCACCACGCCTCGCTCATGGCTGAAGGCCTTGAACCCGTAGTGGCCGTGGGCGTTGCCTATGCCCGAATGGTTCACGCCACCAAAGGGCAGACGACCCTGCAGAAACTGCACCAGCGAATGGTTGACGCAGGCGCCGCCCGAGGTGGTCTGATTCAGCACCTGATCGATGTGGGAGCGGTTTCGGCTGTAGATGTAGAGCGCCAGGGGCTTGGGGTCGGCGTTGATGGCGGCAATCACTTCATCCAGTGATTCATAGCCGATGACGGGCAGCAATGGGCCAAAGATTTCTTCGCGCATGACGCGGGCATCTGGCGGTGTCTGGTCGAGCAGGGTGGGCTGCACAAAGCAGGCCTCAGGCATGGCGGCGCCCCCGGTCAGCACACGTGCGCCGCGGGCTGTGGCGTCCTGCAGCAGCGCGCCCAGGCGCGAGGCATGGCGGGTGTTGACAATGCGTGCCAGGTGCGGACTGGCCTGCTGCGCCTGCAGGCTGCCGCCGTAGGCTTTGTCGATTTCGCGCTGGCAGCAGCGCACCCATTCGTCCTTCACGCTGTGGTGCACGTACACGTGGTCGGGTGCGATGCAGGTCTGGCCCGCGTTGGCGAACTTGGCCCACATGATGTTTCTGGCGGCCAGGCGCAGGTCGGCGCTGGCATCGACGATGGTGGGGCTTTTGCCGCCAAGCTCCAGCGTGACGCTGGCCAGGTGGCTGGCTGCCGCGGCCATGACCTGTTTGCCAATGGCCGGGCTGCCGGTGAAGAACACATGGTCAAACGGCAGCTTTTGCAGCTCGATGGCCAGCTGTGCGTCGCCTTGCAGCACGGCCACTTCGTCTTCGGCAAAGACTTCGCGCACGACTTCGGCAATCAGGGCCGACAGGTGTGGCGTGAGCTCGGACGGTTTGACGATGGCGGTGTTGCCCGCCGCTACCGCCGACACCAGGGGCCCCAGTGTCAGGTTCACCGGGTAGTTGAACGGCCCGATGATCAGGCAGCGCCCCTTGGGCTGGTGCTGCACATGGCTGCGCGTGCCCAGCGTGAGCAGGGTGGGGCGCACACGCCGTGGCTTCATCCACTTTTTGAGGTGGCGGATGGCGTCGTTGGCCTCCAGGCAGACGGGCAGGATTTCGGCCAGATCGACCTCGCCGGGCGGCTTGCCAAAGTCCGCATGGGCTGCGCGGTACCAGGCCTCGGTGCGCGCAATCACGGCATCGCGCAGTTGGCGGATTTTGGCCACGCGTTCCTGCCAGGTAGACTGGCGCAGGCGCAGTGCGGTGGCGGCCTGCAGGGCAAAGACTTCTTGCAGTCGGGTGGCATCGGTCATTCGTGGCTCCGGCGGAGGATTCAGCTGGCGTTTTCTTCGGTGTATGCACGGCCGCCGAACTTGAGCGCCGTGTGCTCACGGCGAGACTGCAGCAGCGGATAAAACATCTGGTGGTACCAGCGCTCCTGACCGAACAGCTGGTCATCGATCAGGCCGACTTGAGCGGGGTATTTTCGGGTGATGTGGGCACTGCCAAAAATGAGGTCCCAGATGAACAGCAGGTTACCGTAGTTGCCCTTGTAGTGACCGATGCCGTCGTCGTTGGTGATGGCGTGGTGTGCCCAGTGGGTGGCGGGGGTCGAGATGGTGCGCTCCAGCACCCACATGAGCGGGCGCAACGCCCGGATGCGATACAGCGGTTCGTCCCAGCGCCAGGCGCAGTGGGCGCCCAGAATCACAAACAGTTTGAACACCACATACAGCGCATACACGATGCCACCTACACCCAGGTAGAGCAGGCAGCCGGCCAGCCACAGGCCGGGCATCATCAGGTAATAGAAGAAGTTGTTGCGGAAGGTGATGCGGATGCTCATGTATTGGGCCGAGTGGTGCGCACGGTGCAGGGGCCACAGCAGCGGCGAATGCGAAAGGCGGTGCCACCAGTACTGCGTGAGGTCGTCCACCAGGATCAGCAGCCCGACCATGGCCCACCAGGGCCAGTCGGCCAGAGCACCCTTGTACTGGGGGGCCAGCCAGTGGCCCAGTTTGCCGGTGACCAGAATGGCCAGCGGCTGCGTGATGGCCAGCAGGCTCAGGAACATCAGCAGTTCCAGCTTGGTGTCGTTGGACGTGGCGTGCACGGTGTCGCGGTAGCGGTAGCTGATCACTTCCATGGCCGCAAAGCCCAGGATCAAGCAAATGACCAGCAGGTTCTGGATTTGTGAGGGGTTCACGTTTTGTCTCCTAGTTGTTGTGGCTGCCCGGGTCTGGCAAGCCCTGTTGACCACCAAATTGATCTGTATTGACGCGAGCTGTGTTGTAAATCTGGCGGTTAACGATTAAATTTTGTGGCTGCCTGATCTGCCAGACCAGAGTCCAACATGCCAAAAATTGATCAATTGATGCCAGCGCCACACCCGCTGGCCACACCTGAGCCGGCGAAAGACCTGGTGGTGGATTTGCCCGCCGAATGGTTTTTGCCCAGTGTCCATTCGATGTATTTCCAATTGTTCTCCAGGCTGCTGGCCTTGCCGATGTCGGCTGCGCACCGCGACAGCCTGGCGCAGCCCCGGCTGTTGCCGCTGCTGGATTACCTGCCCATTTTTGATGCCACCCTTGCGGTGCATCAGCCCCACGGTGGTCGGTTGCTGGGCCTGCAGATTCCCATGGCCGCCCACGGTTCGATGGGCGCGGCGGCGCTGGCCAGCGCTTCCATTGCCCATGCCCTGGAGACGATCGCCCGCTACGCGCACATCCGCAACCGGCTCTTTGACTTTGAGTGCCGGCGCGAGCAAGGCTGGGTCAGCCTTTGGATGCGCCCGCGCATGCCGCTGCAGGACTATGGCCTGTTTGTGCAGAACGTGACGGTGTTTGCCAAGTTCAGCATCCTGCGCGGTCTGGCGCATCCGGCGGACCTGCAACGTGGACGCTTGCTGCTGCCATGGGACGCACCCGAAGCCGGGCAGTCGCCGGCCGACGATGTGCCCTGTGTGTACCAGGCCCCTGCGCTGGGTTTCGAATTTCCTGTCGAAGTGGCCGACCAGCCCAGCGTGCTGTCCGACCCTGACCTGTACCGCCATGTGTGTCAGGCAGGTGATGAGGAGCTCGAGAGGCTCAAGGGCAGCATCAGCGCTCGGGTGCGCCACTTGCTGCATGCGCACCAGCCCCGCTGGCCCTCGCTGGAGCAGGTGGCCGATGCGCTGTCCACGTCGCGTCGCACGTTGCTGCGCAAACTCGAATCCGAAAAGATCGGCTACCAGCAATTGCTGGACGAAGCCCGCAACGAACTGGCCTGCTGGTACCTGCGCCAGTCACGCATGCCACTGGCTCATGTGGCCGAGAAGATCGGGTTCAGCGACCAGACCAATTTCAGCCGCAGCTTCAAGCGCTGGAAGGGCTGCAGCCCCCGGGACTACCGCCGGCAGTTTGCTGCCGACGTGGCGACCTCGCTCTGAAGGTCGCAGCCCCGGCAGGCAAGGCTCAGCCGAGCACGGCTTGCGCCACCTCGCTGTAGAGTGGAATGCCCAGCAGGATATTCAGGGGGAAGGTTACGCCCAGCGAGAGCCCGAAATACAGCGAGGGCTTGGCTTCCGGGATGGCGTAGCGCAGCACCGCAGGCACCGCGATGTAGGAGGCGCTGGCGGCCAGCACCATGAGCAGCGTCGCATCGCCTTGCGGCAGATGCAGCAGCCAGGCCAGGCCCAGCGCAAGCGTTGCATGCGTCAGGGGACCCAGTACGGCATAGGCCAGCAGCCAGGGTGACTGGCCCCGCACCTGCGGCAGGTTACGGGCTGCCATCAGACCCATGTCGAGCAGGAAGAAGCACAACATGCCCTTGAACAGGTCTCCCGAGAAAGGTTGCATGGCGGCCTGACCGGTTTCGCCCGTCAGCAGGCCCACCACCATGGCGCCGAGCAGCAGCAGCTGGGCGCCGTCGGTGAAGGATTCGTGCAGCACCTTGCCCATCGACATGCCGGGCCTGGCGGGGCCTGCCACCAGCGCGGCGCTTGAACCGCCCTGAACCACGATGGGGCTGGCGGGCGCCGCTGCCGCTTGCCGCAGGGTGTTGGCCAGCACCACCGCCAGGATGATGGCGGGCGATTCCATGAGGGCCATGGCGGCAGCCATGTGCCCCCCGTAGGCAATCTGCTGGTTTTCCAGGTGCTGGACCGTGGTCACGAAGGTCACGGCGCTCACCGAGCCGTAGGTGGCCGCGATCGCGGCCGCGTCAAAGCCAGACAAAAACCGTTTGAGGACCGAATACCCGGCCAGCGGGATGACCACGGCCAGCGCGATGGCAGCCCCCAGACCGGCACCCACCTGCGGGGTCAGGCCCGATTGCGCCAGCGCAAAGCCGCCCTTGAGGCCCAGGGCCATGAGCAGGTACAAAGACAGAAAGCGGGAGATGGCGGGCGGGATTTCGAGGTTGGATCTGACGGTACCAGCCAGGATGCCGAAGACAAAGAAGAGGATCGCGGGGTCGAGAAGGTTTTGCATGTGAGGTTTCCTTGGGGCGTATGGTAGAAACCCTTGATGTATTTGTAAAATCGATTTTTGCGTAGATACATATAGGTAAAAATCTATGAACATCACCTTCAGGCAACTGCGGCTGTTTCTGGCGCTGGCCGACACCGGCAGCGTGAGTGCCGCAGCCAAGGCCACCCATGTGACCCAACCCACGGCTTCCATGCAGCTCAAGGAAGTGAGCCAGGCGGTGGGCCTTCCGCTGTACGAGGTCATCGGAAGGCGTGTTCACCTGACCGATGTGGGCAGGGAGCTGGCCGCGACGGCGCGGGCCATGACCGTGTCGTGGGAGTCGTTCGAGCAAAGCGTGGACGCGTTCAAGGGTTTGTCGCGCGGCAAGCTGCGCGTGGCGGTGGTGAGCACGGCCAAGTACTTCATGCCACGGCTGATCGGGGGGTTTTGCAAAAAGCACCCGGCCATCGATGTGGCCCTGGAGATCCTCAACCGTGACGGCGTGGTGCGCCGCCTGCGCGAGAACCTGGACGACCTCTACATCATGTCCATGCCCCCTGCGGACATGGATTTGCACGACGAGGTGCTGATGCCCAACCCGATCGTGGTGATTGCGCCGGTGTCCGATCCTTTGACCAAAAGCCCCCAGATTTCCCTGAACGACCTGGCCGGGCACCGTTTCATTCTCAGGGAACCGGGTTCAGGCACGCGGATGGCGGCAGACCAGCACTTTCGCAAGATGCGGTTTCACCCTGACGTGCGGCTGGAGCTGGGCAGCAACGAGGCGGTCAAGGAATCGGTGGCCGGTGGTCTGGGCATTGGCGTGGTGTCCCGACACGCGCTGCATGGGCTGGACAAGGAAAACGGCGTGCGCGTGGTCGATGTCGAGGGCTTTCCGCTGCCGTCAGCCTGGCACATGGTTCACCACGCCGGGCAGAAACTTTCACCGGTGGCGCTGGCGTTTCGGCAGCATGTGCTTGCACAAAACCAGGCTGCCAAACGCCGCGCACCAGCCCGGTGACGCCACCACCGTCAGGGTCGAGCCTTCAGGCTTTTTTCGATGGCGGAGGTGAGGCTGCGGCTGTCCGGGTCGGTCATGCTGCTGTAGCTCTCGACCAGCTTGCCGTCGCGGCCGATCAGGTATTTGTAGAAATTCCATTTCGGCGATGGGGCGCCTTGCGCGATCAGGTGCCGGAAAAACGGGTTGGCCTGCTCTCCGCGCACGCTCGAGGCGGCAAACATCGGGAACTTGACACCGAAGGTGCTTTCGCAGAAGTCGGCAATCTCCTTGTTGCTGCCTTTTTCCTGCGCAAAGTCGTTGGACGGGAAGCCCAGCACCACCAGCCCCTCGGCCTGGTATTTCTGGTGCAGGGCCTCGAGTCCCTTGTATTGCTTGGTGAATCCGCAATAGCTGGCCGTGTTGACGGCCAGCACCACCTTGCCCGCGTACTGGCAAAGCGACTGTGGTTTCTCGTCCTGCAGACGCAGCAGGGTGTGGTTGAGGCTGGAGGGGCAGGCCGCGGCAGGCGCTGCAGCGCTGACCAGAGAAGTGGCCATCAGCAGGCCCAGTCCTGTCAGGCATCGGATCAGCTTGGCGGTGGGTGTCATGGGGTGCTCCTTGCGCGCGGGTTCAAAGGGTACATAGCCGGTCCAGGGTACGGTCAGCCTGTTGCTTCAATGCTGTCAGGGATTCGCTGTCCATGCGGGTGAGTTGATGGTAGACCACGCCCAGCCTGGGGTTGCCTTCGAAGTGTGCACGATGGCGGTCAAAAAAGTCCCAATACAGCGCGTTGAACGGGCAGGCATGCTCGCCTGTTCGTATCTTGGGGTTGTAGGCGCAGCCTTTGCAGTGGTCGCCCATGCGCTGCAGGTAAGCGGCGCTGCTCACGTAAGGCTTGGTCGCCAGGCGCCCGCCATCGGCCCACTGGCTCATGCCCAGGGTGTTGGGCGCTTCCACCCATTCAAAGGCGTCGATGTAGATGCCCAGGTACCAGCGGTGCAGCGCCTGCGGATCGAGCCCGACCAGCAGGGCGAAGTTACCAATCACCATGAGGCGCTGGATGTGGTGGGCGTAGGCATGTTCGAGTGACTGCTTGACCGCGCTGGCCAGGCAGGCCATGCGGGTGTCGCCGCTCCAGAACCAGTCGGGCAGGGGGCGGGTGTGCCCCAGGTGGTTGGCCTCGGTGTAGCCGGGCATGTGCGCCCAGTACATGCCGCGCACGTATTCGCGCCAGCCCAGGATCTGCCGGATGAAACCCTCGGCCGCTTGCAACGGGGCCAGGCCGTCACGCCAGGCGGCTTCAGCGCGCTGCACCACCTCGCGCGGATTGAGCATCTTGGTGTTGAGCGCGAACGACAGGAGCGAGTGAAACAGGTGCCAGCTGTTCTTGGAGATGGCATCCTGGTAGTCGCCAAAGTGGGGCAGGGTGTGGGTGATGAAGTGCTCAAGCTGTTGCAGGGCTTCAGCACGGTTGAGTGGCCAACGGAAAGCTTCGGCTTGGGGCCGGCCTATGGTTTGCACGCCGGCCGCTTCGATGGTCTGCCACAGGCCGCTGTGGTCGTGGCAGGGGCGGGTGTCCACAGGCGCCGGGGGCGTACCGGGCCAGGGTTTTCGGTTGTCGGCGTCAAAGTTCCACTGGCCGCCTTCAGGTTTTGCATCAGGCATCATCAGCACGCCGTGCTTTTTGCGCTGCTGGCGATAAAAGCTTTCCATCAGCCACTGTTTTTTGCCTGCAAACATTTGAGCGGCTTCGTCGCGGCGGCTGAAAAAGTGTTCGCTGTCTACCATGCGCACCGGCACGGCGCAGGTCTCGGCCCAGTTGCGCAGCTGCTGGTCCAGACGCGATTCATCGGGTGCCTGGTATTCGACAGCGCCGGCGCCGTAATGCTTGATCAAGGCATCGAGGTTGGCGGTGATGCTCTGGCGGTTACTGGGGTGGTCAATGGCCACATGGCGCACGCGGTGGCCGTCGGCCTTGAGTTGCGCTGCCAAGGCGCGCATGGCCGCGAAGATACCCAGCACCTTTTGTGCATGGTGGCGCACGTAATCGGTTTCGCTGCGCACCTCCATGAGGACATAGACCACGTCGGCGCGCACCTCGCCGAACCAGCTGTGCAAAGGGTTCAACTGGTCGCCCAGGACCAGGCGCAGGGTGGGACGGTGCTCCCTGTTCATGGCTGTTTGCCCTTGGGCTGGCTGCCCTGGCGGCAACGGTCAGAGCAGTACTTGACCTGCTCCCAGTCGCGTGCCCATTTGCGCCGCCAGACAAAGGGCAGGCCGCAAGTGGCGCAAACCTTTTGCGGTAGATCGGACTTCTTGCGCATCTTCATGGTCAAAAATCCAGCGACATCTGGTTGACCGGCGCGCTGGCCTTGCGTCGCTGGGGCTGGCGCTCTTGACCCTGCGCATCGCGGCTGGCGCCAGGCATGCCGCGGCGTGAGCCATGGCGCTCGACCACCGCGGCCTTGGCGGCGCGCACTGACGGCTGGCGTCGCAGCGCGTGCATGCGGGCTTTGGATTCGCGCAGGGCGTCCATGAGTTCGACCGGTGGCACCGCAATGTCTTCGCCTGCACGCACTCCGCAGCGGGCCGCCACATCGGCACCCATGCGCCAGGGCTCGAAGAGCCAGCTGTCGGGCACACGGCGCAGCGCCGGCAGCCACTGGCGCACAAACACGCCCTGCGGGTCGTGGTCCAGGGCCTGCTTGATGGGGTTGTAGACACGGGTGGTGTTGATGCCGGTCGTGCCCGACTGCATCTGCATCTGCGGCCAGTGGATGCCGGGCTCGTAGTCCAGAAACTGGCGCGCCAGCCAGTGCCCCACCGGCTGCCAGTGCAGCCAGAGCGGGTAGGCGGCCACCGACACCAGCATGGCCCGCATGCGGAAGTTGAGCCAGCCCGTCTCGCGCAGCATGGCCACGCAGGCGTCCACCATCGGCCAGCCGGTGCGGCCCTGGGTCAGGGCCTCAAAGTGGGCCGGGTTCCAGTCGGCCTCACGCAGGCCGTCGTAACCGCGGTGCAGGTTGCGCCATTCCAGTTCGGGTTCGCTCTCCAACTTCTGGATGAAGTGGCAGTGCCAGTACAGCCGACTGACAAAGCCTTGCAGTCCCAGGCGATGGCGTTTGGCCTGTGGGGGCAGGGCGGCGAGCTGCTCGCGCGTGGCCTGGACGACCTCGCGCATGCTGACACAGCCCTGGGCCAGGTAGGGCGACAGGCGCGAGCAGGCATCGGGCGCAGACAGCGGTGAGGAGATGCCGCCGCGGTAGCGGGCGGCGCGCTCCAGCAGAAAATCATCCAGCACGGCTTGCGCCCGCAGGCGTCCGCCGCGCTGGCGCTGCGGCGGCTCGAACGGGTCCAGGCCCAGGTCTGCCGCCGTGGGCAAGGGGCGATGGCCCCAGGGCCAGATGGGCGCATTTTCCAGCGCGGGAGTGTGCAGGCGCTGTGGCGTCGGGGCCTGCGTGGCGGCCATGTGCTTTTCCCAGCGCGGCTGCCATTCGCGCCGGTCACGCAGGCGGCGCACCACGCCAAACTGCGGCCACTCGTGCCAGCCCACGCCGTGTGTGCGGCACCAGTTGCCCACCGCCAGATCACGGACATAGGTGAAGCCGTTGCCGGTTTCCTCGTGGGCGTGCACGGCGTCAAACGGGGCCGCTGCGTGCAGGGCGGCCAGTACATCGACGACCTCGCCCACGGCCACATGCAGGCGACTGCCCAGCCGGCGCAGCTGTGCATCGAGCACCTGCAGAGACTCGCACACAAAGCCGTAGTGCTGGGCGGCCGCGTCGGGCTGCGCCCACAAACCGGGCTCGACCACGTACAGGCACAGCACCGGCCCCTGGCGCGCGGCTTCATGCAGCGGCCAGTGGTCCTGCACGCGCAGGTCGCGCTTGAACCAGATGACGCGATAGCCCATGCGGATCAAAGCCTTCAGCTGTTGGCGCGGCGTTTGAGCCAGCGCATCAGGCCGCCGACCATGGGCAGTTTTTCGTACAGCTCTTCGGCTGCGTCCCAGTAATCGCGGTGCAGAGTCACCAGGCCCGCGTCGTTGAACACCAGGTGCGTGCCGCCGCGTACGGTTTGCCAGCGCGTGGTGTCAAAGCGTTTGAAGCGGAAACGGAAATCCCAGACCAGAAAGCATTGCGTGCCCTGCATGATTCGTTCGGTCACGACGAAGTGGGGTGAATCGAGCGACTCGAACATGTGGGCAAAGATGCGCTCGATGGCACTCAGGCCCTGCACCTCATTGAAAGGGTCCTTGAAACGTGCGTCCGCTGCGTACAGTTCGGACAGGCGCGGCAGATCCTGTGGCTGCAGTTTTTCAAAGAACTGCACCAGCTGCTGCACGGCGGCGCTCATGGCGGGCGGGGTGTGGGTCATGGCGTCAGAGTCCGGTGATGCGGCGTACCACCGCAAAGTAAAGTGGGTAGGGCAAGAGGCGCAGCAGCTTCATCAGGCGGGTGAAGCGCTTGGGAAAGTGGACGTCGAACTCGCCCCGTGCCCAGCCCTGCACGATGGCCTGCGCAGCGGTTTCGGGCGTAATCAGCGCAGGCATGTGGAATTCGTTTTGCGCGGTCAGCGGTGTCTCCACAAAGCCAGGGTTGATCACGCTCACGCCCAGACCGTGCGGCTGCAGGTCCAGGTAGAGCGTTTCGGCCAGGTTGATGAGTGCGGCCTTGGTCGGGCCATAGGCCAGGCTCTGCGGCAGGCCCCGAAAGCCGGCCACGCTGCTGACCAGGCTGATGTGGCCTTGTCCGCGCGCCACCATGGCGGGCGTGATGGCCGCCAGCACATGCAGCGCGCCCACGGTGTTGACCTCATGGTGGCGCAGCAGATCGGGCAGGTCGATGGCGGTGGCCCGCATGGCGTGGTAGTGGCCCGCGCAGTAACAGACCAGATCCAGCGGGCCAGCGGCCAGTGCTGCCTCGGCGGCGGCCTTGACGGCGGGGCCGTCGCTCACGTCCAGCGGCAGGGCGATGCTGCCCGGATGCTGGTCCGCGAAGGCCTGCAGGGCGTCCATCTTGCGTGCCGAGACGATCACGGTGGCGCCCAGCGCGTGCAGCTGCTCGGCCAACGCACGGCCAATGCCGGTGGAGGCCCCCACCAGCCACACACGCTTGCCGCGCCATTCGCGCAGGGGCGGGTTCAGGCTCATGGGGTCTGTTTCTGGAAGGACAGCGTCACTTCGCCGAGGCGAATACCGAACTTGCTCATGGTGGCGCGGTTGAGCATCACGCGCTCGTCGATCAGGTACATCCAGTCGTCAAACTGCACTTCGTACACCTTGCCGTCCACCGGCAAATTCAGCGTGTAGGCCCACTGGAAGGCGTTGCCCACTGCGCGGCCGCTGGCGGTGCCGACCACGTCGTCCGCGGTGCCGGTGTAGCGGCCGTCGGCGTGTTTGGTCAGGCGCCAGATGCGGCGCTCTTTTTTGCCGTCCGAATAGGTGAAGTGCTCGTCGAGCACGCCCTGGTTGCCGTCCCAGCGGCCGTCCATGTCGACCGTGAAGCGGCGCACCACCTGGCCGCTGCGGTCCTGGAAGATGCCGTGGGCGATCACCTTGCCGTTGAAGTACTGCGCCAGATCCAGCTGCGGACGCTCGGCAGCGTATGGCTCGATGTTCTGGCTGGCGCAGCCGGCCAGCAGTGCAGTGGTTGTGAAGAGGGCGAGCAGCCAGCGGCGAGGGGTTTGGAGTCGGGTCATGGGGCCTCCGCAAGGGGGAAACGGGATGAGGGGGTGATGCGCACGAACGCCAGATAGAGTCCGGCTGCGGCCAGCAATTTGAGCGCGCAGGGCAGCACCGCATAGGCCAGCGTGAGCGCCTGCAGGCCTTCGGGCGTATGGGTGCCAGGCCGGTAGCCCAGCAGGTCGAGCATTGGCAGCGCCAGGCCGGCAGCCAGTGCCAGGTTCAGTTTGCTGGCGAGGTTCCACCAGCCAAAGTAGGCGCCTTCGCGCTGGCCTCGGTCAGCTCGCTCGGCGATCAGGCCCGTCAGCATCGCACCGGGCAGGGCCAGGTCGCTGCCGAGCGCCAGGCCAGAGAGCACGCAGACCCACCAGAAGCCCGCCACATCGCCGCTCGCCAGCGTGGCCGCCCACACAAACACGCCCACCGACAGCAGCATGCCCGCCAGCCAGCTGCGCGCCAGACCCCAGCGGGCCACGGCGCGCATCCACAGTTGCATGGAGAGTGCAGCGGCCACGAAGTAAGTGGCCAGGAACAGCGGTTCGTGCGCCGGAGCGTTCAGTCGGTCCTGAATGAAGAACAGCACCAGCGTAGCGGGCACGGCGCTGGCCATGCCGCTGACCACGAAGACCGCCATCAACCGCCTGAACGGTGCATGTCGCCAGGGGTGCAGGAGGTCTTCGCGCAGGGGGGTAGCGGGCACCTCGGTCGATGTGGGCGGCACGGGGCTGCGGCTCCAGGCCCAAAGACCGGCGGCCAGGGCCACCGCAAAGACCGCGACCCATTCGCCCCAGCCCAGAAAGCCGGGCAAGACCGAAGCCAGCACCACGCCCACCAGGCCGGCCCCTTCGCGCCAGGCCACGATGCGGGCGCGCTGCACCTCGTCACCACCCAGCCGTGCACCCCAGGACTGGTGGGTGATGACCAGCAGGCTGAAGGCCAGGCAGGTCAGCATGAGCACAGCCAGCAAGGCCATCGGATCACCCGGTCTGGGCCAGGGCGGGAAGAACAGCAGTGCCATGCCCAGCACCAGCAGCACGGCCGCGATCGCACCGGCGAGCAGCACATGCCGCGGTGAGCGTGCGTACAGCCTGTCTCCCAGTCGGCCCAGCCAGGGGTCGGTCACGGCGTCAAACAGGCGGGCCAGCAGCAGCACGCCGCCCAGCGTGGCCAACGACAGGCCATAGCGGCTGGCATACACGTTGGGCAGGTGGACATACAGGGGCAGGGCGACAAAGGCGAGCGGAAGGCCGAGCAGACCGTAACCGAGGCCCGTGTGCGGGCTGTGCTGCAGGCCGTTTGTGGGGGCCGTGGGGTGTGCGCGGTGGTGGACAGGGGGGCTCATCTGGGCGGGTCGGCCTCGGCCTGTCCCAGCAAGGCCAGGCGCATGTCGGGTTGCGAGGTGCTGGATGCCAGCCAGATGCCGAAGAACCGCCGCGCAAACAGGGCGTCGTCTATCTGGCCTGCCAGGCGTCCGTTGTGCCAAAAGCGCACGCCCTGGCCCGGCAGGTGCTGTCCGCTGATGCGGTCACCCGACTTCACGTCGGGAAAGATGCGCTGCATCTCGGCCAGCCAACGCTGCGCTTGCGCTTCAGCGATGCTGCCTGCGCGCTGCATCTCCTGCAGCGAGCGTTCGGCGATGGCGTTGCCCTTGAGGTCTCGCAGGTATTCCAGCTCCAGCACCAGAGGCTGATCGGCCGGTTGGCTGGCACGAAAGTCAGGCAAGGTCCAAAGCCTGGCGTGGTAGACGCGCAGACCGAAATAACGCAGCGTGGCTTCGCCTTGCAGACGGCTGCCGGGCAGTTGCGGGTGGGCGAGTGCCTGCGCAGCAGAAAGCATCAGCCCCAGCGCCAACAGCCAGGTGCGGTCAGCGCGCCACCGTGTACTGCACCACATCGATGTCACCGGCATCAAAGCCGGCCTCGCAGTAGGCCAGGTAGAACTCCCAGATGCGGATGAAGCGCTCATCAAAGCCTTGCTCCAGCACCTTCTCGCGTTGGGCCATGAAGTCGGCGCGCCAGCGGCGGCAGGTCTCTGCGTAGTCGCGCCCGAAGGCCAGTTCGTCCACCACCTTCATGCCAGCGGCCTGCGCTTCGCGCCGGAATTCGCTGGGGCAGGGCAGGCAGCCGCCCGGAAAGATGTATTGCTGGATGAAGTCGGTCGAGCGGATGTAGCGGTCAAACAGCTCGTCGCGTATGACGATGCTCTGGATGCAGGCGCGGCCACCGGGCTTGAGCAGGCGCGCCACGCTCTGGAAGTAGGTGGGCCAGTATTCGTGGCCGACGGCTTCGAGCATCTCGATCGAGCAGATGGCGTCATACGGCCCGTCGTCGATGTCGCGGTAGTCCTGCAGGCGCAGGTCGGCCTTGTCGGCCAGACCTTGCGCAGCCAGCCTCTGCTGTGCCCAGGCCAGCTGTTCGGTCGAGAGCGTCACGCCGGTGATCTCGGCGCCAAATTCCTGTGTGGCTTTCTCGGCCAGCGCGCCCCAGCCGCAGCCGATTTCGAGCACGCGGTGGCCACGGCGCACACCCGCCATGTGCAGGGCGCGGCGCACCTTGGCGTCCTGTGCGCTGCGCATGTCCTGTGTGGGGTCGTCGCGGAACCAGGCCGAGGAGTAGTTCATCGTCCCGTCGAGCCACAGCTTGTAGAAGGCGTTGCCCAGGTCGTAGTGGGCATGGATGTTCTTGCGGCTGTTGGTTTTGGTATTGCGGTTGAGCAGGTGGCGCAGGCGGTAGAGCAGGCGTCCGGCCCAGGAGCCGTGGATCACATCGTCCAGCGCCTTGCGGTTGGCCAGCAGCAGGCCCAGCAGTGCAGCCAGGTGGGGGGTGGTCCAGTCCCCGGCGATGTAGCTTTCGGCAAAGCCGATGTCGCCGGACTTGAGCGCTGCGCCAAAGGGTTTCCAGTTGTGCAGATGCACACTGACATGCGGACCCTGCCCATCGCCCACGGTCTGCACGCTGCCGTCGGGCAGTTGCAGGGTGAGCGAGCCGTGGCGCAGCTGCTGCAGCAGGCGAAACACGGTGCGTGCCGACGCGGGGGCGCGTTCGGGCAGCGACAGGGTGCTTTGGGCGTTGGCGGTCAAAGTGTTCATGAGGAGCCTTTCTGGCGGTTCACGATCGGGTCACAAATTGTTCGGGGGCAGGGGGTTTGCTGAAAAACCGCACGCGCTTGAGCCACAGTTGCAGCGCCTGCCAGTGGATGCGGGCCATGACCATCAGCGTCATGGCGGGGTAGCGCCACAGCGCACGACGCAGGGCGTCGACGGTCACGGGCTGCAGTTGCCCGCTCACGCTGGTCTGAATCAGGGGGCCTTGGGCATCGTCGTGGTCCACGCGCACCACGGTGCGCGCTTGCCCGTCACGCGCTGTGCGCATGAAGCGAAAGCGGTAGCGGCCTTCAACGCGGCAAAACGGCGAGACATGGAAACACTTGTCGGCCAGTTGCTCCGTGCCGTAGTGTGGCGCGTCCAGCAGGTAGCAGTGGCGCTCACCAAAGGTGTTGTTGACCTCGACCACGATGGCGCGCAGGCGGCCATCGGCGCGGTGGCAGTACCAGAAGCTCACGGGCTTGAAGGTGTAGCCCAGCACGCGCGGGTAGGTGTGCAGCCAGACTTCGCCGTCTGCATCGTCAATGCCTTCTCGCTGCAGCATGTCCAGCAGCCAGGCCAGTGCGCCGCCTTGCTCAGGGCCGCGGCCATCGCCATGGTCACAGTCAAAAAAGCTGATCGCGGCCGCGCGGTTCACGGCCAGGGCGCCCACGGCCGAGCGTTTGTCCAGCTGGCGCATCGGCAGCATCAGAAAGAAGGTGTCGTAGGCAAAGGCATGCCGCCGCGGGCGCAGGCGCGTGTGCCGCACCTGGCCGAAACCGATTTGCGCGACGGCGTCCATGGTCATGCAGCGGCCTTGCGGACCTCTTGGGTGCGCGCCAGCAGCGCATCGGCCACGGCCAGTCCGGACTTGAGCCCGTCTTCGTGGAAGCCGTAGCCGGTCCAGGCGCCGCAGAACCAGGTGTGTTGTTCGCCTTGCAGTTCGGGCACGCGCCTTTGCGCCTCGATGGCCGCGAGGTCGAACACCGGATGGCTGTATTCAAATTCGGCCAGGATCTGGTCTCGGGCGATCGGGCGCACGGGGTTGAGTGATTCCACAATGGGCTGATCGAACGGCATGGGCTGCAGCTTGTTGAGCAAATAGTGCAGGCACACGCGGCTCGATTCCTTCTGGTCATCGGCGGCGCGTTCGTAGTTCCAGGCGGCCCAGGCGGCCGGGCGCGAGGGCAGCACCGAGGTGTCGGTGTGCAGCACGGCCAGGTTGGGCTGGTAGCGGATGGCGCCCAGCACCTCGGCCTCGGCCTCGCTGGGCTGGCGCAACATGGCGAGCGACTGGTCAGAGTGCGCGGCCAGCACCACATGGTCAAAGCGCTCGCTGCCGCGGTCGGTGTGCAGGGTCACGCCTGCCGCATCGCGCTCGATCTGGCGCACGGGTGTGTTCAGACGTGCATCGGGGATGCCTGCGACGATCTTTTCGACGTAGTGCCGTGCGCCGCCCACCACGGTGTGCCACTGCGGGCGGTCATTGACCTGCAGGAGGCCGTGGTTGTGGCAGAACCGGATCATGGTGGCCACCGGGAACTGCAGCATCTGGTCGGTCGGGCAACTCCAGATGCAACCGAGCATGGGCAGGAAATACCAGTCCCGGAAGGCGTTGCCGAAACGATGGCGCTCCAGAAAAGCCCGCAGCGGTTCGGTCAGTTCGGCATCCTTGCCCTCGACGGCCAGGCGGGTGCACAGGCGGTTGAAACGCAGCAGATCGGTGAGCATGCCCAGGAACCGCGGGCTGACCAGATTGCGCTTTTGCGCGAACACCGTGGCCAGGTTGCTGCCGCTCCATTCGAGTGACCCGGAGCCCCGGGCGCCCGGCACCTGCACGGAAAAGGACATGTCCGAAGGGGCAGTTTCGACGTTCAGCTCGGCGAGCAGGGCAATCAGCTGGGGATAGGTGCGTTCGTTGAAGACGAGAAAACCGGTGTCCACCCCCCAGGATTGGGTGCCCTGGGGTGTTGGCAGTGTCAGGTCCACGGTGTGGGTGTGGCCGCCAAAGTAACTTCCGGCCTCGAACAAGGTGACGTGCGCATGCTGGCGCAAACGGTGGGCAGCGGCCAGCCCGGATATGCCCGACCCCACGATGGCGACTTTCATGACGCTTCCTTGTTTTGTCCTAGACAAATTCATTGTATGCTGAAGCCGATGAACTGTCCAAGAATGGGAAAATGACCCGGACAAGTCTGGAAAACACATGCAACCGTACGCAAATGAACATGCTGGCCAGCAACTCAACAGGTGATTTGCCCATGACAGAAAAGACCTGGTCCATTGCCGAAGTCGAGCGGGAAACCGGGCTTGGCAAGGACACCTTGCGTGTCTGGGAGCGCCGGTACGGCTTCCCGCAACCCCGGCGTGACCCGCTGGGGGAGCGTGCTTACCCGCACGATCAGCTGCAACGTCTGCGTCTGCTCAAGCGCCTGCTGGACGCCGGCCATCGGCCCGGCAAGGTGGTGTCTTTGCCGCTGGTGCAGTTGCAGGGTCTGCTGCAGGGCAATCACGCCGATCCGGTCATATCCCGCCGCCAGGGCGCTGCGGTCGCAGTTGCAGAGCTGGAGGACGCTGAGGTCTGGGTGCGTTGGCTGGTTTCCGATCAGACCGAGCTGATCCGTCAAGCCTTGCAGCAGCAAATCCTGCGCCACGGTCTGGGGCACGTGGTGGATCAACTGGTTGCACCACTGTGCATTCTGGTGGGGCAATCGTGGATGAAGGGCGAAGTGTCGGTCTACCAGGAACACCTGTTCACCGAAACCCTGCAATCGGTTCTGCGTGAGGCGATTGCCTCGGTGGATGCCAGTGGACAGGCTTTGCAGCGTAGCCCCCGCGTGCTGCTGACCACCACACCCGGCGAACAACACGGCCTGGGCTTGCTGATGGCCGAGTGTCACTTTGCACTGGAGTCCTGCGTGCGCTTTGTGCTGGGCACTTCCACGCCTGTGGCCGACATCGTGCTGGCAGCGCGTCAGCTGCGCATCGATGTGCTGGCGCTGAGCTTCAGCGCCCACGCTTCACGCCGCGATGTGCTTGAAAACCTCAGGCAGTTGCTTGACCAGCTGCCTGCGGGAACTGAGGTATGGGTGGGCGGTGCCGCAGCAGCAGCACACAGCCGCGCGCTGCCCGAGGGCGTGGTTTTGATGCGCCAGCCAGGCGACGTCTCGCAGCAGGTACAAGCCTGGCGACAACGCCTGCCCAGGCCTGCCTGAACGCGCCGGCAGCCTGGTGCTGCAAACAGGTACAATGTTCGGTGTTGCAGTCATTTGCTTACCTTCGCTGCAGCAAGGTCTGATCAGGGCAGCGGTACCCCAACACCGCAAACCTCCACCACCGTTTAACCACCGCATCTCACCGCGGGTTGCCTCTGGTGGTCACACTTTTTCGATTTGGCAAGCCCCACTCCGTCGGACTGAGCGCCGTCGTATTGGCCCACACCTTGGCCGCTACAAGCGGCAGGCGTGCGCCGGGCCATCCCGGTCCAAACCTTTTACTTTTTTTGATGTCATCTGCTTTTGCACCATTTGCCGTAGGCAAATTCCTTTTCACTCCTCTGTCGCGTTGCGCCAGAAGTGGCCGTTTCACCTCATCGCTGTCGATCCGCCGGGGCAAAGGCTCCCAGACCCACGACAGCGTCTACACCTTCACCCCCGATTTCGCCGACCGCGACAGTGCCTTGACCTACGCTGCCCAGCAAGGGCGTGACTGGTTCACCACGGCTCGCGCCTGACTCCACCCATACAACAAAGGAAACCCCATGGCCAAGGAAGAACTCATCGAGATGCAGGGCAAAGTGGACGAAGTCCTGCCCGACCTGCGTTACCGCGTGACGCTGGAAAACGGTCACCAGCTGGTGGCCTACACCGGTGGCAAGATGCGCAAGCACAGCATCCGCATCCTGGCCGGTGACAAGGTCACGCTGGAGATGTCGCCTTATGACCTTTCCAAGGGGCGCATCACCTTCCGTCACATTGAAAACCGCATGCCCCGCGTGGGCGGCGCGCCTGCCTACAAGGGCAAGCGCTGATTCAGCGTTTTTCTTTCTGTTTTTTTCCGTGCCCGATTGGCGGGCGCATTTTTTGAAAGGCTCACCATGAGCAACAAACTGTATGTCGGCAATCTGTCTTACGCGGTGCGCGACAACGATCTGCAACAGGCGTTTTCGCCCTTTGGCAACGTCCAGTCGGCCAAGGTCATGATGGAGCGCGACACCGGCCGTTCCAAAGGTTTCGGCTTTGTCGAAATGGGCAGCGCCGAAGAGGCGCAGGCCGCCATTGAAGCTCTGCATGGCACCAACATGGGTGGCCGTGACCTGACCGTCAACGTCGCCCGTCCGATGGAAGCCCGCCCCCCGCGCAGCGGTGGTTTCGGCGGCGGTGGTCGCCGTTACTGATCTTTCGTGATCTTGGGCAGCGCAGCTGCCCTTTTTTTCAGCACGCCGCGGCGCACCAGCACTGGTGCGGGTCGCGGCGTTTGTTCATGGGCTTATCCACAGCTTTGGCCACGGGTCATGGGGACAGTTGGGCACCGATGCCACAAGGTCCGTGTGGCCAATCTGCGGCCACCCTCGGCTCGCTATGATGGTTTGATGGTTTTGCACCTTTCCTGCCGCCATGGACGTCACTGACTTTTTCCCGGGGCTGCTCACTGCGCTGGGTGTGGGTTTGATGATCGGTGTGGTGCGTGAGCGCAGACACCGTCCTGATGCCACCAAGGCGGGCACGCGCACGCATGCGCTGGTGGCCATGCTCGGTTATGTGGCCTGGGGTTTTGGCCCCTGGCCTTTTGTGGCCACCTTGCTGGTGATCGGCGCACTGGCCATTGGTGGCTACCGCATCACGGCCCGTTCCGATCCCGGCCAGACAGGAGAGGTGGCCTTGCTGGTGACGCTGATGTTGTCTGCACTGGCCCACCAAAACCCGGTGCTGGCTGGCGGATTGGGGGTGCTGGCTGCGGTGCTGCTCCATGCCAAACGCGCCTCGCAACGCATCAGCCGTGAACTCATCACCGAGCAGGAATTGCAAGACGCGCTGATGCTGGCCGCGGCTGCGCTGGTGGTGTTGCCGGTGCTCTCCAGCGAACCGGTGGACCCCTGGGGGGTCCTGCGTCTGAGCACCTTGTGGCGCATCGTGGTGCTCATCATGGCCGTGGGCATGTTCGGCCATGTTGCGCAGCGCGCACTGGGCCCCCGGTGGGGCATGCCTGTGGCCGGCTTTTTTTCAGGTTTTGCCTCCTCGACTGCGGCTGTGGCCAGCATGGGCCAGCGCGTCAAGGATGGCCATTTGCAGGCTTTGCCTGCGGCTGCGGCCGCCACATTGTCAAGCCTGGGTTCTCTGTTGCTGCTTGCGGGGGTGTTGGGCACGGTGTCCCCGGCGCTTTTGCAGTCCATGCGCGAGTCTTTCGCACTGGCTGCGCTCGGCTTGTTGCTGGTGGTGGTGTCTTGCCTGCGCCGAGACCGGAGCGGCACACAGATCCGGGCTTCAGGTCGGTCTTTCAAAGTGACGCATGCCCTGATGATTGCCGCCATGATTGCGCTGCTGTCGGTTCTTGCAGCCTGGCTGCGCCAAACGCATGGCGACAGCGGCGTGCTGCTGGCGGCGGCGGCCGTGGCGTGGGTGGAGGTGCATGCAGCGGTGGTCAGCGTGGCGCAACTGATGCAGACGGGTGAGATGCCGCCCGCGCTGGCCCAATGGGGGGTGGTGGCGGTGCTGGCATCCAGCGCCTTTGCCAAAACCGTGCTGGCTTTTGTCAATGGGGGGCTGCGCTATGGCCTGCTGGTCGGCCTGGGCTTGCTCGCGATGGTGTTGGGGGCGGCCATGGCCCTGGTGCGCTGACCCGGGATGCATTTATTGTCGGACAATAACCTGGCATTTGACCCTCTGCCGCCAGTCAATTTCGGCCATTTAGGGTTTGCACCAACGTTTTTGATGCTTTCATTGTCCGACAATTTCGGGCATGAACAGCACCCACACGGCCCCTGAACAACGACCGGCCAGACCGGCAAGCCTGCCGTTGGCTGACTTGGCCCGGTGGCTGATGGGCCAAGGCGTCCTGGATGCTGGCCAAACTCTCCAGGCCGAGCGCATCACGGGCGGGCAGTCCAACCCGTCGTGGCTGCTGCGCAGCGGCAGCCGGGTCTTGGTGCTGCGGGCCAAGCCCGCACCAGCGGCGCAGTTGTTGCCGTCGGCCCATGCGATCGAGCGTGAATACCGCATCCTTCGGGCTTTGCAGGGCACGGGCGTGCCGGTGCCGCATGTGCGCGCCCTGTGCGAAGACGAGTCCGTCATGGGTGTGGCTTTTTATGTGATGGACTTTGTGCAGGGCCGCATCTTCCGTGATGCGACCTTGCCCGAAGTTCCACCCCCTGAGCGCGCCGCGTATTTCAAGGCGGCCAACGAGGTGCTGGCCCGTCTGCACCGTGTGGACTGGCGCGCAATGGGCCTGCAGGACTTTGGCCGCCACGACGGCTACTACAGCCGCCTGATCCGCCGCTGGACCAAACAGTACGAAGCCTCGCGTCCGGCGCCGGTCGCTGCCATGGAGCAGCTTGCTTTGTGGTTGCCGCAGCACATCCCGGCAGGCGCTGACAGCGCCGATCTGACCTGCATCACCCACGGTGACTACCGCATCGAGAACCTGATGTTCCACCCCACGCGCCCCGAAGTGGTGGCGGTGCTGGACTGGGAGCTGGCCACGCTGGGCCACCCCTTGAGCGATCTGTCCTACAGCGCGCTGGCCTGGCGCATGCCCTCGGGCATCCTGCGCGGCTATGGCGATCAGGACCTGACCGCGCTGGGTATCCCGCCCGAGATGGCGCATGTCGCGCTTTACTGCGAACGCATGCACATGGACCTGAGCAGCGTCTGCGCGGACTGGCCTTTTTACCTGGCCTTCAACCTGTTTCGCCTCAGTGCCATCCTGTTTGGCATCGGGCAGCGCGAACGCGACGGCGTCGCATCCAATACCACCGCCCGCGAGATCGCCGCCATGGCCGAACCCGTGGCGCGCTGGGGTTGGGCGATTGCGCAGGGGCAGACCACGGATTTCCTTTCGCACAACCACAGGAGACATGCATGAAACACTTTTCCCGCCGTTCATGGACGCAAGGCCTGCTGGCCGCCATGCTGGGCCTCTCGGCACTGGCCAGCCAGGCGCAGGAAGGCACACCCGCCAAGATCATCGTCGGCTTCCCGGCAGGCGGTTCGTTTGACGCGATCGCCCGTCTGATTGCCGAGAAGGCCAAGACCGAACTCAACCGCCCCATTGTGGTGGACAACAAGGCGGGGGCGGGTGGGCGCATTGCCGTGGATGCGCTCAAGGGCTCGCCGGCCGATGGCAGCGTGGTCATGCTGGGCCCGGATGCGTTGACGTCCCTTTACCCCTTTACCTTCAAGAAACTCAACTACGACCCCAAGAAGGACCTGGTGCCGATTGGCACTGCGGCCGAATTCGCCTTCAGTTTCGCCGTGGGCTCCAACCCCAAGGTGAACAGCTGGGCCGAGTACGTGGCCTGGGCCAAGGCCAACCCCAAGGACGCCAGCTACGGCATTCCGGCGCTGGGTGCGCCGCACCACTTCTTTGGCATCCTGCTGGGCAATGCCATCGGTGTGCCGATGCAGAACGTGCCCTTTCAGGGCAGTGCGCCGATCAACCTGGCGCTGATGGGCGGGCAGATCAGCTCCTCGATCGATGTGGCCAGCAGCCAGGTGGAAAACCACAAGGCCGGCAAGATCAGGATGCTGGCGGTCTCCACCGAGCAGCGCATCCCTCAGGCGCCCGATGTGCCGACTTTCACCGAGCTGGGTTTTCCGGCCGTCAGCGGTGCCGGGTTCAACGCTTTGTATGCCCCTGCCGGCACCCCCGCCAGCGCGGTGGACGCCTGGAACAAGGCCTTGGCCAAAGTCATGGCCATGCCCGATGTGAAGGAAAAGCTCACAGGCATGGGCTACAGTCCTGTGGGCAAATCCACGCAGGAGCTGATCAATCGCCAGAATGCCTCCATTCGCAAATGGGAGCCGGTGATCAAGGCATCCGGTTTCACTGCCGACTGAGGCTGATCCCAAGGGCCTGCAGCGCAGGCCCTTTTTTTTGGTGTTGTTGATGGCGTCTTCTTCTACCCGCTCTGTGCCGGCCTACCGGGTTGTGTCTGACCACCTGCGTCAGCGCATCGTGGCGGGCGAGATCACGGCGGGCCAGGCCCTGCCGATCGAGGCCGATCTGTCGGCCCACTACGGCGTGCACCGTTCGACCGTGCGCGAAGCACTGCGACAACTGGAGCAGGATGGTCTGGTGCAGCGCATGGGCAAGCGCCTGGTGGTCACGGTGCCGCAGCAAAGTGACCTCACGCGCACCGCAGAGCGGGCCCTGGTGCTGCAGCGCGTCAGCTTTCGAGAAGTGTGGGAAGTGGCCTCCACCATCGAGCCTCTGTGCGCCAGACTGGCCGCAGAACGGATCACCGACGACGAGCTGGCCAGGCTTCAGGCCAATCTGACGCAGACGGCCGAACGGGTGCGTGAGGGCCAATCCCCAGTGCAGCTGACGATCGAGTTCCAGTCGCTGGTGGCTGAAGCCGCGCGCAATCAGGCCTTGCTGCTGGCGCGTGCCCCCATGAGCCTGCTCATGCTGGCAGGGTATGCCGCGATTGCGCCCCGGCTGCCGCAGTCCGGGGCCCGATTGCTGGAGGCACACCAGCATGTGCTGGAGTCGCTGAGCCAGCACGATGCCGAATCGGCGGTGGCCTGGACGCGCAAGCACCTGGCCGACCACCGGCGCGGATTCGAGTTTGCGGGTCTGGACATGGATGCACCAATACCAGCTTTGGCTTGATTGCTGATTGACTGGGCAGTTTTCCCCACCAAAACACTTGCACATTTGACATCTGTCATTTGAAGACTGTTGTTTTTGTTAAAAATGTGCTGTACCGCACATATGTGGTGCTTCCTTGTCGCTAAATTGGTTTCAAGCATTGTGACTTGACCCAAAAGGAAACATGAACCCACGCATCAATGCTTTGCTGGCTGGATTGCCGGAGTCTGAATACCGGTTGTTGATCTCTCACATGGAACTGGTGTCCTTACCCAAGGGCCGGGACCTGTTCACCACGGGGCAAGTGCCCTCCCATGTTTATTACCCGGTCGGGGCCCTGATCTCCATGATGAAGGACATGCCCGACGGCTTCAGTGTCGAAACCTACATGATTGGCAAAGCGGGGCTGATGGGCATTGTGGCGCTCGACGGCCCGAGCCATTACCGGGCGAATGTCCGCGATGCGGGCCTGGCCTACCGCATCCCACTGCCGGTGCTCAAAAGCCTGATGCCGCACTGCCCGGTCCATCAGCAGGCGATCACCAGCACGATGCTACGCATGCTGATGCAACTGGCCCAGTCGGTGGTCTGTGGCAAGCACCATTCTGTGGAGCAGCAACTCATCCGCTGGATGCTGATTTCTGTGGACCGCACGCTTGAACCGGTGATTCACCTGACGCATCAGGAAGTGTCGGAGCGCCTGGGATTTCGCCGCGAAGCGATCACCCTGGCGCTGGGCAAGCTCACGGCGTTGGGCTATATAGTCTCGCGCCGGGGTGAAATACAAGTCACCCAGCGCGAGGGTCTGGAGGCCATGGTCTGCGATTGCTACTGGATTGGCCAGGGCAAGCCCAAACCGGATGCCAGCCCACTCGAACTGGCCAGCTCAGGTCTGGGGTGAGGAGCCAGCGGGCGCCGGGGCTCAGGCCACCGGTTCACCTGTGGCATAAAAATGCCCGCCCGCCACATGGTGGAGGCTGCGCAGTTCGGCGGGTGCGTCCTCAAAATGCCAGCGGCCCTGGCTGAACACGCGCTCGTCGGCCCAGGCGCCCAGCACTTCGGCCAAGATCAGGTCGTGTGGTCCGGCCACATGCGCGGTGGCGGGCAGCACGCGGCATTCGAGCTGCGCCATGCAGCCGTGCACCAGCGGCGCCCCGCATGCGCACTGCCCACCAGCACGGTGGGCCCGTGGTTGAGCAGGCGGTAGGCGTGTTTCAGTTCAACGGCTTGCACGATCAAAACCTGCCGGTCACCGCTCAGGCGATTTCGGCGATCAGCTCGATCTCGACACAGGCCCCCAGCGGGATCTGCGCCACGCCAAAGGCGCTGCGGGCGTGCGCGCCCACTTGCGGGCCAAACACCTGGCCCAGCAGCTCACTACAGCCGTTGGTCACCAAGTGCTGCTCGGTGAAGTCGCCGGTGGAATTGACCAGGCTCATCACCTTGACGATGCGCTTGACCTTGTTGAGGTCACCGACGGCGGCGTGCAGCGTGCCCAGCAGGTCAATGGCGACTGTGCGTGCGGCCTGCTGGCCTTCAGCGGTGCCCATGGTGTTGCCCAGCTGACCCACCCAGGGCTTGCCGTCTTTCTTGGCGATGTGGCCCGACAGGAAGACCAGCTTGCCAGTCTGCACAAAAGGCACATAGGCCGCAGCGGGCACGGCCACCGGGGGGAGTTCGATGTTCAGGGATTTCAGGCTGTCGTAAACGCTCATGTTGTTTCTCGCAAGGTTCGGTGCAGGCGCCACTTTAATGCAGTCGCGCCTGGCCTTGAAATTGCCTGTTCAGGTGCATGCTGCCCCGTTCTGTACCGCCACGCCTTTTATTTGCCCTGATGTGGTGCGCCAGCCCTGTTTTGGGGCACGAATCGCCGGTGATGGAGGTCGTCGGACAGCATGACAACGGCCTGGGCAGCAGCGATGCTGCCAGCCAGGGCGTGATCGGTGCCGAGCAGCTGGGCAGCCGCCCATTGCAAAGGCCGGGCGAGGCACTGGAACACATCCCGGGCATGGTGGTGACCCAGCACTCGGGTGATGGCAAGGCCAACCAGTACTTTCTGCGGGGCATGAACCTGGACCACGGCACCGACTTTGCGACCACGGTCAACGGTGTTCCGGTCAACCTGCCCAGCCATGCGCATGGACAGGGCTACAGCGACCTGAACTTCCTGATTCCGGAACTGGTCAGCCGCGTGGACTACCGCAAAGGGCCCTATGCCGCAGCCGACGGTGATTTCTCCTCTGCCGGCTCGGCCCACTTCGTGTACCGGACACGGCTGGAGCGACCACTGGCCGAATTCGCGCTGGGCCCCAATGGCTATCGGCGTGCATGGGTGGCTGGATCGAAGGCGGTGGGCGAGGGCATCAGCTTGCTGCTGGCCGGTGAACGCGTGAACCACAACGGTCCCTGGACGGTGCCTGAAGGCTTGCGCAAAGCCAATGCGCAACTCATGCTCAGTGGTGGCAGCGCGCGTGAGGGTTGGAGTACCAGCCTGTCGGTCTATTCGGCGCACTGGCACGCGACCGACCAGGTGCCCCAGCGCCTCATCGATGCAGGCAGCTACCTGGGCCAGCCGTTTGGCCGCTTTGACTCGCTGGACGCCAGCGATGGCGCCAGCACCCGCCGCAGCAGCCTGTCAGGTCGCTGGCACAGGGCCGATGAGCGCGAGATGACGCAGGTGAACTGGTACCTGCTGCAGTACGACCTGAGCCTGTTCTCGAATTTCACCTACCGCCTGGAACGCGCCAGTGACCAGTTTGCGCAGACCGACCACAGAACCGTGCTGGGCGGTCATGCTTTCCATTCCTGGTTCGCGCAGCTCGAGGGGCAACGAACGCTTCGCAACACCCTGGGGGTGCAGTGGCGCCAGGACCGCATTCAGGCGGCCTTGTTCGACACGCTGGCGCGTCAAATCCAGGCCACGGTGCGAGACGATGGTGTGCGCCAGACACAGCTGGGCGTTTATGCCGAAAACGAAACCGGCTGGCTGCCCTGGCTTCGCAGCGTGGCGGGCCTGCGGGCCGATCAGGCCAGTGTGCGGGTGATCAGCCACGCCCAGGCGCAGAACTCGGGTTCGGCCACGGCCACACAGCTCTCGCCCAAGCTGTCCCTCATTCTGGGGCCCTGGCACAAGACCGAGTTTTTTCTTGCTGCGGGCAGGGGTTTCCACAGCAATGACGCGCGCGGAGTCACAGCCCGGGTCGATCCCCGAACCGGCTTGCCCATCG
>Ga0255194_1000045_pt1 | contig 38862 bp, 36 predicted proteins | sample Miss_Yuk_RepB_8h_FD_183617 | JGI IMG/M metagenome (GOLD analysis project Ga0255194, IMG submission 183617) | Freshwater microbial communities from Mississippi River, Louisiana, United States - Miss_Yuk_RepB_8h | ecosystem: Environmental > Aquatic > Freshwater > River | place: USA: Louisiana... | reverse complement strand
TTTGATGTGCAGTTCGGTGGCGATGCACCGGTGCTCACCACCGACGAGCCGGCGCCGCTGGGCACGGGCCTGGGCCCTTCGCCGATGCAGCTGCTCAGCGCGGCGGTGGGCAACTGCCTGTCGGACTCGCTGCTGTTCGCGCTGCGCAAGTTCAAGCAGGCGCCCGAGCCCATCCGCTGCCAGATCACCAGCGAGGTGGGCCGCAATGCCGACAACCGTCTGCGCGTGCTCAAGATGACGGCGGTGATGACGCTGGGCGTGCCGGCTGCGCAGCTGGAGCACCTGGACCGGGTGCTGGAAAGCTTTGAGCAGTACTGCACCGTGACGCAGAGTGTGGGACAGGGCATCCCCATCGAGCTGCAGGTATTCGATGCCACGGGCGCAAGACTGAAATGACCGTGCGGTGATGGACGGGTGGGAGGTGCGGATGGAGAATGCCCGCATGAACGAATTCGACGCCCGCATCCTGCCGCCCGACGACCCGCAGCGCCGCATGCTGCACAACGAGGTGCACGCCCGCCCCTCGGCACGGGTGCGGCTGCCGGCCCTGATCACCTATGTGGCGCTGCTCAACGCCGGCGTCTCGCGCGAGCAGGAATGCGCCCACCTGCAGCGCCTGCCTGGCCACGCCGATCTGGGGTTGGACCGGCTCAATGGCAACTTCCTGCGCCTGCGCTGCGAGGGCTACACCGTCAAGTGGGAGCGCCACACCGAATTCACCCGTTATTCCATCGTGCAGCCGCTGCCTGCGCACGCCGCTTGGGGCAGCGTCTTGCCCGAACTGGCCAGCCATGTGGCCACCGGCACCGACTGGTTGCGTGCCCTGCCGGGGCAGACGGTGGCAGCGATCCACCTGGCCATGTTGCCCGAAGGCATGGACGATCCGCTGATGCTGGTCAAGGCCCAGCAGTGGCTGGGCGAGGGCATGCTGATCGGCTCGCGCATGGGCAACACAGTTGAGGGCCAGTCGCATTCCTGCCTGCTGTCGCACCTGCGCATCGGTGCGGACGGTTTCGAGCGCTTGCTGGTGCTGGCCGCGCCCGAGACCACCGAAGGCCGTGGCGGCCGCATCTCGCAGCGCGTGCTCGAACTGGAAACCTACCGCCTCATGGCCTTGCGCGGCCTGCCTGTGGCCAAGCAACTCTCGCCGGTGCTGGCGCAGGCCGAGTCGCAGCTGGCGGACATCACGGCGCGTCTGGAGGGAAAGCAGGGCGGCGACCAGGCCTTGCTTGACGATCTGGTGGCGCTGGCGGCTCGCGTGGAGCGGGCCACGGCCGAGCACGGTTACCGCTTCTCGGCCACGCGGGCCTACGACGCGGTGGTGCGCGAGCGCATTGCCGAGCTGCGCGAGCGCCCGCTGCACGGCACGCAGACGGTGGGCGAGTTCATGCAGCGCCGCCTGTCCCCGGCGATTGCCACCGTCGAGGCGACAGCGCAGCGATTGACGGCGCTGTCCGAGCGCGTGTCACGCACCAGCGCCCTGCTGCGCACGCGGGTGGACATCGCCACCGAAACGCAGAACCAGCAACTGCTGGAAAAACTCACGCGCGGGCAGGACCTGCAGCTTCGCCTGCAGTCCACGGTGGAAGGCCTGTCGATCGCGGCCATCAGCTACTACGTGGTCAGTCTGCTGCTGTACGGCGCCAAGGCGCTCAAGTTCGCGGGCGTGCCGATCCAGCCTGAATTGGCTGCGGGCCTGATGATCCCGCTGGTGCTGTGGGGGGTGTGGAAGACGGTGCAGCGCATCCACGACAAGCTGCACCGGGACAGCGGTCACTGACCGCTGACGGCCTTATTTGCTGGCCGGGTCCAGCCCCGTGCTGCGAACGATGTCGGCCACGGCCGGCGAGGTGAAGAAGCGCACCAGCTGTCTGGCGGCATCCTGCTCGGCAGCGCCCTGCACCAGCGCCGAGGAGAAGAAGATGGTCTGCTGCACGGCGTCGGGTAGCGTGCCCACGAAGTCCAGCTCCTTGAAGTAGATCAGCTCACTGACCTGCTGGAAGCCGAGTTCGGCATCACCGCGCGCGACCACGGCGCCCACACGCTCGCTGTAGATCTTCCTGGCGGTCTTTTGCATCTGCTCGGCAATGCCCAGCTTGGGGAACATCTCGGTCGAGAGGTAAGTGCCGCTGGCACTGGCCGAATAGGCCACCGATTTGGCGTTCAGCAGCGTCTGTTTGAGCGCTTCGACGGTGCTGATGTCGGGCTTGGGCGTGCCCTTGCGCACGGCCACACCGATCTGCGAGCGGGCCAGGTCCACGCGGCTGCCGGGCACCAGCTTGCCGTCTTTCATCAACGCTTCCAGACCCCCTTCGGAGAGGATGACCAGGTCGAACTTCTCGCCGCGGGCAAAGCGGCTGGGGATCGAGTCGGGTGCGTTGCCGATGGAAGCGCCGAAGGCGCTGATGACCTTGTGGCCGGAGGCGGCTTCGAAGATCGGCACCAGCTTTTTGTAGGCTTCGGTGAAGGCGCCAGAGGTGACGACGCGGACTTCGGCCGCCTGCGTTGCGAGCGCAGCGAAGAGCAGCAGGGCGCTGGCCAAAAGGCCGCGGCGGGTGAAAAGGGGCAGCAGTTTCAAGGTTTGTCTCCGTTTTTGTTGGGTGTGCGGGTTCAGTCCATCGCGATCTTGCGTTCATGGATGATGCGGCCCCAGGTGGTGGTTTCCTTGGCCATGTATTTGGCGAGGTCCTCGCGCGAGCCAGGTTGCGGCGTGAGGCCGTGGCTGTTGAGGGCATCGACCACATCGGGCGACTTGAGCACCTTCACGAGTTCGGTGTTCCAGCGGTCGAGGATGGGTTTGGGCACTTTGGACGAAGCCACGAAGGCGTACCAGTTGGTGGCCGAGAAGCCCGGGTAGCCCGACTCGGCGATGGTGGGCACCTTGGGCAGGGCCGTCAGGCGCTGGTTGCCCGTGCTGGCGATCGGGATCAGCTTGCCGGTCTCGATGTGCGGCAGCGATGTGGACAGCGTGGAGTAGTAAGCCGCCACGCGGCCGCCAAGCAGGTCCTGCAGCGCCGGTGCGCCGCCCTTGTAAGGCACGTGTACCGTGTCGATCTTGGCCATGTCGTTGAGCAGTTCGCCCGTGAGGTGCGAGGCCGAGCCCGGGCCGGTGGAGGCGAAGTCCAGCTTGCCGGGGCTCTTCTTGGCGTAGGCCACGAAGTCGGCAAAAGTCTTGATGCCGGTGTGTGCGCCGACCACCAGCACGTTCGGGAAGTTCACCCCCATGGTGATGGGCGCCAGATCTTTCACCGGGTCGTAGGGCAGCTTCATCATGTGCTGAGCAATGGTGAGCGGACCGACTGAACCGAACAGGATCAGGCTGCCGTCGGAGGGGCCTTGCGCGGTGTACTGATGTGCAATGTTGCCGCCCGCCCCCGCACGGTTGTCCACCACGACCGAGGCGCCGATGTTCTCGCCGAGCTTTTTGGCAATGATGCGTGCGCCGGTGTCGGCCGCGCCGCCTGCGGCAAAGCCAACCACCATGGTGATGGTTTTCTTGGGCGGGAAGTCTTGGGCCTGGGCGGTCAGTGTCAGACCTGCGGTGGCCAGGGCGAGTGCGGTGCGCAAAAGATGGCGTTTGTTCATGGGTGTCTCCTTGTCGGGTCGAAGGCGGACAGGCGCACAGCCCGTCCAGAAAAGCGGTGTCCGGGCTTATTCGCCGCCCAAGCCCAGGCGGTTCGGTTGGCGTTTTTCGACGGCATGGCGCAGCAGCGAGGCGCTGCGGTAAATGCCGTGGGCAAATTTGTTGTAAGGCAGGGTGGCAAACAGCGCCATCACGCTGCCCAGGTGCACGGCCAGGGCCAGCGGCATCTGCGCCTGGCCGCGCAGCGCCCACAGCACGAGGCCGCTGGCACTGATCAGGAACAACAGGCCGATGAAGCCGTAGTCCATGGGCTTTTGCGCCGCATCGCCGTGCAGCGGATGGCGCTGCAACTTGAGCCTGAGCAGGCCCAGCGTGCCCATGCACAGCATCACGCCGCCCACGGCGCCCAGCAGCTTGGGCAGGCTGGGCAGGTCGTACGGTGCAGGCAGGTTGAAGGCGTAGTGGTAGAGCGTGGCCACACTGGTGGCGGCAAAGCACAGCACGAAACCGTAGAAGGTCAAGTGGTGCGCACGGCGGCGGCTCATGCCGAAAGCGTCGTCTTCGTTGTTGCAACCTTCGCCGTGACCACCGTCCAGGTACTTCAGGCGCAACACATCGTGCGTGGCCTCCGCCGCAGCCGGGCCTGTGAGGGGTGCACCGGTGGTGGCCGGGCCGATGTCGCGCCAGAAGCGGCGAACGCCCAAAGCCAGTGCCAGCACCGCAAACAGGAAGACCGGCGCGAACAGGCTCACCAGGAAGTTGTGCGGGAAGATGGCGTAGAAATCGGCCGCGCCAGCCGCAGCAGAGGATGCCAGCCAGATGAACAACGCCAGACCCGCGGCAAGGGCCAGTGACAGCGTCAGGCCATTGCGCTGGTACAGCCGGCCCAGCGGTGCGGGCCAGGCGTAGTCGGCATAGGTCTGGCCGCGCACGGTGGCCATGGCCCGCGGCACATTGACGCCGAACTCGTGCGGCGGCGCGTACTGGCAGGCATGCAGACAGGCACCGCAGTTGTGGCAGAGGTTGGCCAGAAAGTGGATGTCGGCCTTGCCGAATTCGAGCCGCCGCGTCATGGCCGGGAACATGGCGCAAAAGCCTTCGCAGTAGCGGCAGGCGTTGCAGATCTGCAGCTGGCGCGCGACTTCGGTTTCGGGGGCGGTGAGGTTGCCCATGGGCTCACCATTTGCCAAAGCCTTGGCTTCGCGGGTCAGGGCGTTGAGCGTGTTCATGCCTGCACCCCCAACGCGGCTTTGGCGGCATTGGTGCCGGCAATGCGGCCAAAGGCCGTGCCGATCGACATGCCCACGCCTGCGGTGTAGCCCTTGCCCAGCACATTGCCGGCCATCATCTCGCCGGCCACAAACAGGTTGGGGCTGGGTACATCGCCAAAACGCACGGCGGCCGTGTCGTCGGTTTTCAGGCCGAGGTAGGTGAAGGTCACGCCCGGGCGCACGGCGTAGCCGTAGAACGGCCCGGTGTCGATGGGCCGCGCCCAGTGGGTCTTGGCGGGACTCACACCCTCGGTGTGGCAGTCGTCCAGTGTGGTGTGGTCAAACGTGCCTTCGCGGCAGGCGGCGTTGTAGCTGTTCAAGGTCTGCATGAAGGTGTCCACCGGCAGGCCGAGTTTTTGCGCGAGTTCGGGCAGTGTGTCCGCCACCACGCCCGGAAACACGGGCGGCATGAAGCGGCCCACGGCCTTGCTGTCGATGATGGAATAGGCGATCTGGCCCGGTTGCTGGGCCACCAGGCGCCCCCAGATGGCGTAGCGCTTGGGCCAGAAGTCCTCGCCCTCGTCGTAAAAGCGCTGGCCGTCGCGGTTGACCACCACACCCAGCGAGACACAGTCGATGCGGGTGCAGATGCCGCCGTCGTACAGCGGCGCACGCGCGTCGATCGCCACCATGTGCGCCTGCGTCGGATCGCCAATGCGGTCGGCGCCGTGGTCGTCAAGCAAATGCTTGAGCAGCGTGCCCTGGTTGAACTGGGTGCCGCGGATCAGGAAGTTCTCGGCAGGCCATTCACCGCGCTCGTTCTGGCCCCAGGCTTCGCGCAGCCAGTCGCGGTTGGACTCGAAGCCGCCCGCGGCCAGCACGCAGCTTTTGGCGGTGAGGCGCTCGGTGCCTTGGGTTGAGCTGACGTGCGCAGCAACGAAGCAGCCATCTTCGACTTCGATGCGCTCGACCTTGGCTTCGTAGCGGATCTGCACGCCCAGCTTTTCGGCGCTGCGGTAGTAGGCATTGACCAGGGCTTTGCCGCCGCCCATGAAGAAGGCGTTGGTGCGGGCCACATGCAGCGCGCCTGACAGTGGGGGCTGAAAGTGCACGCCGTGCTTTCGCATCCAGTCGCGGCAGGTGCTCGACGCCCGGATGGTCAGGCGGGCCAGGTGTTCGTTGGTGATGCCGCCGGTGACCTTGAGCAGGTCCTGCCAGAACTCTTCTTCGGGGTAGGCATCTACCAACACGTCCTGCGGGGCGTCGTGCATGCAGCGCAGGTTGCGGGTGTGGCCCGAGTTGCCGCCGCGCCATTCGCGCGGGGCGGCTTCGAGCAGGGTCACCTTGGCACCCGCTTCGGCGGCCATCAGGGCCGCGCACAGGGCGGCGTTGCCGCCACCAATCACCAGCACATCGGTGTGCATCTCATTCCTCACATGGGTCATCGCCGCGCAGTGTCGGTGAAACCCGTGATTTTGTGAAATGAAATATTGGTGATGATTATTGCGTTTCAGGCATCAACGACGCTTGGCCACCTTGCCGAAATGCTGCAGGGTCAACGCGTGGAAGGCTTCGGCCGCAGGGGACAGACTGGCCGGTTTGCGCCGCAGCAGCGTGACGCGGCGCTTGACCACCGGTCCCGTGAGCGGGATCTTGACCACGTTGGGGCGGTCGCCGTTTTCAAAGGTGGACGCGGGCAGGATGGCGCAGCCCACGCCTGCCGCCACCAGGTTGATGGCGGTGGCGTGGTGCTGGACCTCGTAGTGGCCGCTCAGGCGGATGCCGCGCTGGGCCAGCTGGTAGTCCAGAAACATGCGTGTGGCCATGAAGCTGCTGACGACGATCAGGTCGATCCCCTGCAGGTCGGTCCAGCTGATGGTGTCGCGGTCTTGCAGCGGATGGGGCGTCGGGCACAGCAGGGTCAGCGGGTCTTCAAACAGCGCAATTTCTTCGAGTTCGGCATGCGGCTCGCCATTGATGGCGATGCCCAGTTCGGCCTGGCCGTCGAGCACCGCCGCGCGCACATCGTGCGAAGACGCATCGTGCAAACGCAAGGTGTTGCCCGGGTGGCTCTGGGCATAGGCCTTGATGAGCTGCGGCAGCACATGGGTGGTGAGCGAGGGCACGCAGGCCAGCGTGAAGTGGCCGAGCCCGGCACGCGCCTTGTCGCGCACCCGTTCCAGCGTGCGCTGCGCGTCCAGCACCAGGTGCCGCGCCTGCGGCAGAAAATCGCGGCCGGTGGCGGTCAGCTCCACCTTGCGCGTGGTGCGGTCCAGCAGCCGGATGTCCAGCGATTGCTCCAGCTTCTGGATGCGCCGCGTGAGCGCGGTCTGCGTCAGGTGCAGCTGCTGGGCGGCCTTGACGAAGCTGCCCAGCTCGGCCACGCAGACGAAGGCCTGCAGTCCGTCAAAGTCGACTTTCACGGTGCGGCCTTGTCGGGTCAGGCCTGCGGGATGGCCGCGTTGATCACGCCGCCGCCCAGGCACACCTCGCCGTCGTACAGCACAGCACTCTGCCCGGGCGTGACGGCCCATTGGGCTTCGGGAAAGTGCAGGCCGAAGTCGGGCGCGGTCTGGCCGTCGGCGCCTGCACTGAGCGTGCAGGGCGCGTCCGTCTGGCGGTAGCGGGTTTTGGCGGCGTAGGCGCCGGGGGCAGGTGGCACGCCGGCACACCAGCTGGCGTCACCGGCGGTCAGGCCCTGCGAGAGCAGCCAGGGGTGGTCGTGCCCCTGCACCACCCAGAGGGTGTTTTTCTCGATGTCCTTGCGGGCCACGAACCAGGGCTGGTGCTCGCCACCACCGCGCTGCGCGCCCTTTTCCTTCACGCCGCCGATGCCCAGGCCCTGGCGCTGGCCGAGCGTGTAGAAACTCAGGCCCACATGCCTGCCAATGGTGCGGCCACTCGGGTCCTTGATGGGGCCGGGTTCCTTGCTGATGTAGCGGTTGAGGAATTCGCGGAAAGGCCGCTCGCCGATGAAGCAGATGCCGGTCGAATCCTTCTTTTTGGCGTTGGGCAGGCCAATTTCTTCAGCGATGCGGCGCACCTCGGTCTTGTGCAGCTCGCCCACCGGAAACAGCGTTTTGCTCAGTTGCGCCTGGTTCAGACGGTGCAGAAAATAGCTCTGGTCCTTCGACGGGTCCAGCCCTTTGAGCAGCTCGTATCGCACGCGGGCGCCATCCCGCGCGGCCGCGCGGGATGTTCCATCCTGCCCAAGGGGCTCGCCCGTGTCGGCTGCAACGCAGCGGACGCGGGCGTAATGCCCGGTGGCGATCTTCTCGGCACCCAGGCGCATGGCGTGGTCCAGAAAGGACTTGAACTTGATTTCGGCGTTGCACAGGATGTCGGGGTTGGGCGTGCGCCCGGCCTGGTACTCGCGCAGGAATTCGGCGAACACGCGGTCCTTGTAGTCGGCCGCGAAGTTGACATGCTCGATCTCGATGCCGATCACGTCGGCGACCGCCGCGGCATCCACAAAGTCGATGTTGGAAGAACAGTATTCGCTGTCGTCGTCATCTTCCCAGTTCTTCATGAAGATGCCCACGACCTCGTAACCCTGCTGTTTGAGCAGGTGCGCACTCACGGCGGAATCGACGCCGCCGGACAGGCCGACGACCACACGGGTTCTGGAAGACATCTGCGGATTATCCCTGTCGGACCGGGTGCATGCCTCTGGGCTCCAAAGACCTGGGCATGGGCTTTGGGGATAATCCCGGCACCATGAACCACTCCAGCATCTGGCGACAACGGCTGGCTCTGCTGATGACCGACATCACGCGGGGCCTGTTTCTGGTCACCCACAGCAGCCTGGCCATGCTGGGGCTGGCGGCGGCCGCATTGGTGCTGGCCCTGTGGTGGCAACCGGCCTGGCTCAATGCAGCAGAGAGCGCGGTGTTCAACTGGCTGCGCGAGCGCAATGTGTTGGTGTCCTGGTTGCCTGAAAACGCGGCCGAACGGGCCACGGCACTGGATTTGTCTGCATTGCCTCCGGCGCAGGCGGCGGTGGCTGAATGGTTGGGCAGCAAATACCGTGTGGCGCCCGAACCCGTGGCGGCGCTGGTGGTGGAGGCCTACGAAGTGGCCCCCAAGGTCAAGTTGCCCGCCCATCTGATCCTGGCGGTCATGGCCATCGAGTCGAGCTTTCACCCTTATGTTCAGAGTCACGCCGGCGCGCAAGGCCTGATGCAGATCATGGGCGGCATCCACGCCCGGCGTTTCGAGGCCTATGGCGGCAGCGAAACAGCGTTCGATCCGGTGGTGAACCTGCGCGTCGGTGCCGCGGTGCTGGCCGACGCCATCAAGCTCAAGGGGGGCTCGGTCGAAGCCGGCCTGCGTTTTTATCTGGGCGGTGACGCCGTCACCGAAGACGGTGGTTATGTGGCCAAAGTGCTGACCGAGAAGGCCAGGCTCGACCAGGTGGCCGCCGGGGTCAAGGTGCCTGTGCAGTAAGGCGCGAGCCCGTTTCAGGCCCGGTTGAAGAACACCGCGCTCATCACCACGCCCGTAGCGATCACCAGCCAGCGCACCCACTTCACTGGCAGGCGTTTGGCCAGATGCGCCCCCGCCCAGCCGCCAGCGGTGGCCCACAGCATCATCCACACGGCTTGCGGCCAGACAATGGCGCCAGCCGCCGCAAAAGCGACCACCGACAACAGCGACAGCACGAAAGAGTTGAGGTTTTTCAGTGCGTTGACCGTGTTCAGACGGGATTCGCCCGAGAGGGTGTACAGCGCCATCAAAAGAATGCCCAGGCCGCCATTGAAATAGCCGCCATAGATGGACACGCCCAGCAGACCCGGCAGCCGCCAGCGCGGGTGCCCCGCGCCGCCGCTGAGCCGCGCGATGCGAGGTCCGAGCGCGAACAAGACTGTGGCCAGCAGCAACAGCCAGGGCACGATGCCTGCAAAGACCTTGGCCGGCGTGACCAGCAGCAGTCCCGCGCCCAGCAGGCCGCCGAGAGCGGCGATGCCGGTTTCGCGCCAGAGCAGGGTGGCCGGCAAGCTGCGCAATTCGGGCCTGAAGCCCAGGGTGCTGCCCAGATAGCCGGGGCTGACGGCGATGGCGCTGGTGGCGTTGGCGGCCACTGGCGGCACACCGGCAAACACCAGAGCGGGAAAGGTGAGGAAACTGCCGCCTCCGGCAATGGCGTTGAGCACGCCTGCGGCGAAGGCGGCCAGGCCGGTCAGGGGGGCCAGGTCGGGAAGGAGGTTCATGCTTGCAGGGGACCGAGTTCGCAGACGCTGGCATCGGTGTAAATCAGTTCCAGACCGTGCCTTTGGCCGGCCAGATGGTCTTCTATGCAGCGCAGCACCAAGGGGCTGCGGTGGCGTGACTGGCTCGTACGGACCTCGTCTGGCGTCATCCATACGGTGCGCACGATGCCGCTGTCCAGCTGACGACCGGGCTGCACGTCGCCCAGATCACCGCAGAAAGCCAGCCGCAGGTAGGTCACGTCTTCGCCTGTGCTCTCGCGCTGGAAGCGCGACATGTAGACCCCCACCAGGTGCGTGGGGGTGAACAGGTGGGTGGTTTCTTCCAGCGCCTCGCGGGCGCAAGCCTGCACCGGTGATTCGGCCGGATCCAGATGGCCAGCTGGGTTGTTCAGGCGCAGGCCTTCAGCGGTTTCTTCTTCCACCAGCAGGTAGCGGCCATCTTTTTCAATGATGGCGGCCACGGTGACGTTTGGTTTCCAGCGTATGTCCATCGGCTGATTATGCGGAAAACCGTGGGCTGGCTGGCGGGCATGCCCTGACGCTGAAATGACCGGCCAAGGGGCTGAAATTTGGCACAATGTGCGTGCAACCACGATTTTGTCGGTACTTCGCGGGATGTTCCCGCAAGCTCACACAACTCCAGGAGACAGCACCATGCGCATAGGCGTGCCGCGAGAAATTTTCCCCGGCGAAAAACGGGTGGCCACCGTACCCGATGTGGTCACCAAGCTGGTCAAGCTGGGCTTTGAAGTGTCTGTGGAGCGGGGTGCAGGCGAGCTGGCTGACCTGTCCGACGACGCGTATGCCGAAGCGGGTGCCAGCCTTGTGCCGGGCGCGACAGAACTCTGGAGCGGCAGCGACATCGTTTTCAAGGTGCGTCCGCCCACCGCCGATGAGGTGGCGCTGATGCACGCAGGCCAGACCCTGATCGGCTTTGTCTGGCCGGCCCAGAACCCCGATCTGATGCAGCAGCTGGCCGCGAAAAAGGTCACTGTGCTCGCAATCGATGCCTTGCCGCGTACGCTCAGCCGAGCCCAGAAGATGGATGCCCTGACCTCCATGGCCGGCGTCAGCGGCTACCGCGCCGTGGTTGAGGCGGCCAATGCCTTTGGCCGTTTCTTCAACGGCCAGATCACCGCTGCGGGCAAGGTGCCGCCGGCCAAGGTCTTCATTGCCGGTGCCGGTGTGGCCGGATTGGCCGCGATTGGCGCGGCCGCCAGCCTGGGCGCCATCGTGCGCGCCAACGACACCCGCGCCGAGGTGGCCGATCAGGTGGTCTCGCTCGGTGGTGAGTTCGTCAAGGTTGATTACGAAGAGGAAGGCTCGGGCGGCGGCGGTTACGCCAAGGTCATGAGCGAAGGCTTCCAGGCCGCGCAACGCGAGATGTACGCGCAGCAGGCCAAGGAGTGCGACATCATCATCACCACCGCGCTTATCCCCGGCAAACCCGCGCCGCGCCTGATCACCGCCGAGATGGTCAAGAGCATGAAGCCTGGCAGCGTGATCGTGGACATGGCGGCCGAGCAGGGCGGCAACTGCGAACTGACCGAACCCGGCAAAGCCGTGGTCAAGCACGGCGTGACCATCGTCGGTTACACCGATCTGGCCTCGCGCATGGCGCGCCAGTCGTCCACGCTCTACGGCACCAACCTGTTCCGCCTGACCGAGGAGCTGTGCAAGACCAAGGACGGCCAGATCAACGTCAACATGCAGGACGACGCGATCCGGGGCCTCACGGTGATCAAGGACGGCGAGATCACCTGGCCCGCGCCCCCGCTGGCCCCTGCCGCACCCAAGCCCGCCGCCAAACCGGTGGCGGCGGTTGAAAAGAAAAGCGCACACGGCCACGGCAGCAGCGGTCCGATGCCCGCCAAAACGCTGGCCATCGTGTTCGGTCTTGGCGCATTGGCCTTCTGGGCCATTGGCGCCTGGGCTCCGGCTGCCTTCCTCGGCCACTTCACCGTGTTCGTGCTGGCCTGCTTCATCGGTTACATGGTGGTGTGGAACGTGACGCCTGCGCTGCACACGCCGCTGATGAGCGTGACCAATGCCATCTCCAGCATCATCGTGATTGGCGCGCTGGTGCAGATCCTGCCGCCAGAGGCCGGGACCAACGGACGACCCGATGCGCTGATCCAGTGGCTGGCCTTTGCCGGCATTGTGCTGACCGCCATCAACATGTTTGGTGGCTTTGCCGTGACCCGTCGCATGCTGGACATGTTCCGCAAATAAATGTCTTTGGGGAAAGAGCTTCAGCTCTGTCTCCAAGCGATGAAAAGGACTCTGGGGGCAGGACTTCGCGCTGTTCCCGACCGATCAAAGATTCAAAAGAAAAGAGACGCCCATGACTTCCAGCCTGGCCACGGCCGCCTACCTCGGCGCCGCCATTCTCTTCATCCTCAGTCTGGGTGGCTTGTCCAACCCGGAAACCTCGCGCCGCGGCAACCTCTACGGCGTTGTTGGCATGGCGCTGGCCGTGCTGGCCACCATTGTCGGGCCACGTGTGGCCGCTGCCGGCATCCCATGGATCATCGGCGCGCTGCTGATCGGTGGCAGCGTCGGCCTGTATGCCGCCAAGACGGTCAAGATGACCCAGATGCCCGAGCTGGTCGCCTTGATGCACAGTCTGGTGGGTCTGGCGGCCTGTCTGGTGGGCTTTGCCAGCTATGTGGACACCTCGATCCAGTACCAGGGCGCTGAAAAAGCCATCCACGAGGTCGAGATCTACGTCGGCATCCTGATCGGTGCAGTCACCTTCTCCGGCTCGCTGATCGCCTTTGGCAAACTCAACGGCAAGATCGGCGGCAAGCCCCTGTTGCTGCCGGCGCGTCACTGGCTCAACCTGGTGGCCCTGTTGGTGGTGATCGGGTTCGGCCGCGAGTTCCTGAACGCGCACGACGTGCAAAGCGGCATGACGCCGCTGATCGTGATGACTGTGATCGCGCTGCTGTTCGGCATCCACATGGTCATGGCCATCGGCGGTGCGGACATGCCGGTGGTGGTGTCCATGCTCAACAGCTACTCCGGCTGGGCCGCTGCCGCCACCGGCTTCATGCTCAGCAACGATCTGCTGATCGTCACGGGTGCGCTGGTCGGCTCGTCGGGCGCCATCCTGTCCTACATCATGTGCAATGCGATGAACCGCAACTTCATCAGCGTGATCGCCGGGGGCTTTGGCAGCGGTGCCGGCGCGCCTGCACCCAAGGCCGATGGCGCTGCGGCCGAGCCGCAGGGCGAGGTGGTGCCGGTGAGCGCCGCCGAGACGGCCGAGCTGCTGCGCGAGGCCAAGAGCGTGATCATCGTGCCCGGCTACGGCATGGCGGTGGCACAGGCCCAGCACACGGTCAACGAGATCACCAAGACCTTGCGCGACAAGGGCGTGACCGTGCGCTTCGGCATCCACCCGGTGGCTGGCCGCATGCCGGGCCACATGAACGTGCTGTTGGCCGAAGCCAAAGTACCTTACGACATCGTGCTGGAGATGGACGAGATCAACGAGGACTTCGGTGACACCGATGTGGCCATGGTGATTGGCGCCAACGACATCGTGAACCCCGCCGCGCAGGACGATCCGACCAGCCCGATCGCCGGCATGCCGGTGCTCGAAGTCTGGAAGGCTCGCACCAGCATCGTGATGAAGCGTTCCATGGCCAGCGGTTATGCGGGCGTCGATAACCCGCTGTTCTACAAGGACAACAACCGCATGCTGTTTGGCGACGCCAAGAAGATGCTCGACGAAGTGCTGGTGGCCTTGAAGGGCTAGACCAAGGCATGGTTGCACCAGACAGGGGCTTGCAAGAGGCCCCTGTTTCACGGTCCTGCCCGCGAAAACCCTGATCTTTCTCAGTCAGTTTTCTGTCAGCACTCGGGTAGACTGAAGTGCATGCAAACAACTGTTACGCCCTCCAAACGTATCTGGCTTGGCAGCTATCCCGAAGGCGTGCCCGCCGACATCGATCCCGACCAGTACCCCTCGCTGGTGGCTTTGATGGAAGAAAGTTTTGCCCGGTATGCCGACCGCACGGCCTACAGCTTCATGGGCAAATCCATCAGTTACCGACAGACCGACGAAGACAGCCAGGCCCTGGCCGCCTGGCTGCAGTCCTTGGGTCTGGTCAAAGGCGATCGCGTGGCGATCATGATGCCCAATGTGCCCCAATACCCGGTGACGGTGGCGGCCGTGCTGCGTGCCGGCTATGTGGTGGTCAACGTCAACCCGCTGTATACGGCACGTGAGCTGGAGCACCAGCTCAAGGATTCAGGCGCCAAGGCGATTGTCATCATCGAGAACTTTGCGGCCACGCTGGAGAAATGCATCGCCAGCACGTCGGTGCAGCACGTGTTGCTGGCCAGCATGGGCGACCGCCTGGGCTGGCTCAAGGGGGCCGTGGTCAACCACGTGGTGCGCAAGGTCAAGAAGCTGGTGCCGCCGTTCAATCTGCCGCAGGCGGTGCGCTTCAACGAGGCGTTGGCCCATGGTCGCAAACTGCCCTTGACCCGGCCGGTGCTGGGACCGCAGGACATTGCCTTGTTGCAATACACCGGCGGCACCACAGGCGTGTCCAAGGGTGCCGTGCTGTTGCACCGCAACGTGATTGCCAATGTGCTGCAGTCCGAGGCCTGGAACGATCCGGTCATGAAGCGGGTGCCCGCCAATGAGCAGCCCACCTCGGTGTGCGCGCTGCCGCTCTACCACATCTTCGCGTTCACGGTGAACATGATGCTGTCGATGCGCACAGGCGGCAAGACCATCCTGATCCCGAATCCGCGTGATTTGCCGGCCGTGCTCAAGGAGCTGTCCAGGCACACTTTCCACAGCTTTCCTGCGGTCAATACCCTTTTCAACGGGCTGGCCCACCATCCGGATTTCGGCAAGGTCAACTGGTCCAACCTGAAGGTGTCGGTGGGTGGCGGCATGGCGGTCACCAGCAGCGTGGCCAAGCTCTGGCTGGAAAAGACCGGTTGCCCCATCTGCGAAGGCTACGGCCTGTCCGAGACCAGCCCCTCGGCCAGCTGCAATCCGCCCACCAGCAAGGAGTTCACCGGCACCATCGGTGTCCCTTTGCCCAGCACCTGGATGAAGATCCTGGACGACGACGGGCAGGACGTGCCGCAGGGTCAAGCAGGCGAGATCGCGATCAAAGGGCCGCAGGTGATGGCCGGTTACTGGCAGCGCCCCGATGAAACCGCGAAGGTCATGACCGCCGACGGGTATTTCAAGTCGGGCGACATCGGCATCATGGACGGGCGCGGGTATTTCAAGATCGTGGACCGCAAGAAGGACATGATCCTGGTCAGTGGCTTCAACGTCTACCCCAACGAGGTGGAGGATGTGGCCTCTGCTTGCCCGGGTGTGCTCGAATGTGCCGCCATCGGCGTGCCTGATGAAAAGACCGGTGAGGCCGTCAAGCTGGTGGTGGTGCGCAAGGACCCGGCACTGACGGCCGAGCAGATTCAGGACTTCTGTCGTGACAAGTTGACCGCTTACAAGGTGCCGCGCCTGGTGGAGTTCAGGAGCGAACTGCCCAAGACGCCGGTCGGCAAGATCCTGCGGCGGGAGTTGCGCACCGCCAGCTGAGCCTTGCTGGCTAAACTCGCAAGCGGCCCTGCAGTGGCCGCTTTTTTTTGGAGTTGCCCATGTCCCCTGCCGCCCCGATCGGTTTGATGAGTGCCATGCACGAGGAGTTGGTCTTGCTGCTGGAGGCCATGCCTGACGAGCAACGCGTGACTGTGGCCGGGCGAGACTTTTGGCTGGGGCACTGGCAGGGGCGTTCGGTGGTGGTGGTGCTTTCCCGGATCGGCAAGGTGGCGGCGGCGACCACGGCCACGGCGCTGATCGAGCGCTTTGGTGTTCAGCAGATCGTGTTCACGGGTGTGGCGGGCGGTGTCGGCCCCGGGGTTCGCGTGGGCGATGTGGTGCTGGCGGACAGCTTTGTGCAGCACGACATGGATGCCTCTCCGCTGTTCCCGCGGCACGAGGTGCCGTTGTACGGCTGCAGTCGATTTGCAACCGATCCCGCTCTCTCGCGAGGGCTGGCCCTGGCTGCGCAACAGGTGCTGGCGCAGGTGGCGGCCCATGTGGGGGATGCTGCGGTGGCCGAATTTGCGCTGCATTCGCCGCGCTTGCACACCGGCCTGATCGCCAGTGGCGACCGTTTTGTCTCGACCACGTCCGAATGCCGGGCCCTGCAGCAGGCCCTGCCCGAAGCGTTGGCGGTGGAAATGGAAGGGGCTGCTGTGGCGCAGGTCTGCTCTGACTACGGTGTCCCTTTTGCCGCGCTGCGCACGGTTTCGGACCAGGCTGACGACGATGCCCATGCCGACTTCAGCCGATTCATCCGATCCGTGGCCAGCCGCTACAGCTTGGGCATGCTGTCGGCCTGGCTGGCGCGCTGACTTACTTCAGCCAACCCCGCCGGCGGAAGTACCACATCGGCACCACCGCGCTGGCCACCATCAGTGCCAGCGCGTAGGGGTAGCCCCAGACTTGTGTCAGTTCGGGCATGTACTGGAAGTTCATGCCGTACAGACTCGCGATCAGCGTCGGCGGCAGCAAGGCCACGCTGGCGACCGAAAAGATCTTGATGATCTTGTTCTGGTTGATGTTGATGAAGCCGACGGTGGCATCCATCAGGAAGTTGATCTTGTCGAACAGGAAGGCGGTGTGCGAATCGAGCGAATCGATGTCGCGCAGGATCTGTCGTGCCTCCTCGAACTGCTCGGCGTTGAGCATCTTGGAGCGCATCATGAAGCTGACGGCACGGCGCGTGTCCATCACGTTGCGGCGGATGCGGCCGTTCAGGTCTTCCTGCCGCGCAATCGCACCCAGCACTTCGCCCGCCAGCTCGTCGGTCACATCGCCCGAGAGCACCAGCTTGCTGGCCTTTTCCAGTTCGTCGTAAATGCCTTCGAGCGTGTCGGCCGAATACTCGGCATCCGCGTCGAACAGTTTGAGCAGCACTTCCTTGGCGTCCTCGATCAGGCCGGGCGCGCGACGGGCGCGCATGCGCAGCAAGCGGAACACGGGTACGTCTTCATCGTGGATTGAAAACAGCACCCCCCGGCTTTTGAGGTCGGTGTTGTGCTGGTTGAGGATGAAGGCGCAGCGCACGGTGCGTGGCTCGTCCTCGTCGGCGATCAGGAAGTCCGAGCGGATGTGCAGCTCGCCGTTGTCTTCTTCGTAGAAGCGGGCCGATTCCTCAATGTCCTCGTCCATCGCGTCTTCGGGAATGGACAGGCCGTAGTACTGCTTGATCCAGCGTTTTTCTTCAACGGTAGGCGATTCCAGGTCGACCCAGACCGGATGAAAGCGAGACAACTCTTCCAGGGATTCGATTTCTTCCTGGAACAGGCGGCCGTTGACGAGGGTGAAGATGTTGAGCATGTCGGGGCTCCATGAGGGCCGAAAGCCAAAGGTTCAAAAGGGGCGGCAGGGTTGCGGTGCTTTCGAACGTCGGCAGATGCTCAGGCGTCCGAAAGCTACCGACTCGGGTAGCTTTCCATGACAAGGACTCCGTAAATGGGGCTGGCGGATTATCGCATCTGCGATGTCAGGCGGCTCCGACAGGCATTGGGCCATGCCTGTGTGACAGTTCTGCGCGCGGGCGGATGTGGATCCGGGCAGCGCAGACCTTGGCACCATAGCAGTCGGGGGACGGCCTGCCAAGCAGCGCCCGTGGAAATCTCGGGGTTTGTGCTATCCCCCTTGCCTTTGGGACCGGGCGGGCGCATAGTGGTCCCAACAGCCGTTTCCAGCCTGGGTCGGCTGTCTGGTCCGCCTAGAGAGGCGGCATCCTCAATACGTGTTACAGGAGGCTTTCGTATGAACCTGACGATCAGCGGTCACCATCTTGAAGTCACACCCGCCCTGCGCAGTTATGTGACAGGCAAGCTTGATCGGATCACCCGGCATTTCGACCAGGTCGTCGATGTCAAAGTGCTGTTGACGGTCGAAAAGCAAAAGGAGAAGGAAAAGCGCCAGCGTGCCGAATGCAACATTCACGTGAAGGGCAATGATCTGTTCGCCGAAAGTGCGCATGAGGACCTCTATGCGGCGGTGGATGAATTGATGGACAAGCTTGACCGTCAGGTGGTCAAGCACAAGAGCCGACTGACTGACCACCACCATGACGCTCCCAAGCGCATGATGTGAGGCATCAACCAGCGACAAGGCTGCTTCGGCAGCCTTTTTCTTTCTATTTCGGGCCAATGGGCCAATATTGCTTTTAAAACAGATTTCCGGACGGTCTTGGCCGACAGGTGCATAATCCGCCCTCGACCATGAATCGTCTCGCGTCCATCCTGCCTGTCGCCCAGGTTCTTGTTGGTGTTGAAGCCACCAGCAAAAAACGGGCTTTTGAAGAAGCCGGCCTTCTCTTCGAGAACCTGCACGGCTTGTCCCGCGCCTTGGTGACGGACAGCCTGTTCGCGCGCGAACGCCTGGGCTCGACTGGCCTGGGGCATGGCGTGGCCATTCCGCACGGCCGCATCAAGGGGCTCAAGGCCCCGATGGCTGCCGTCTTCTCCCTGGCCCAGCCCATTGGATTCGATGCGCCGGACGAGCAACCGGTGAGTCTGCTGATCTTCCTCCTCGTGCCTGAAGCGGCGACCCAGAAGCACCTGGAAATCCTGTCTGAAATTGCCGAGCTGCTCAGCGACAGCACCTTGCGCGAGAACATCAAGGCCAGCACCACCCAGGACGGCCTGCACCAGCTGATTGCCCAGTGGCGTTCGGCCCAGACTGTCTGATTGCCCCCCCGAGACCAGAGGCCGCATGAAACCGACCGTGGTCAGCGCCGATGTCCTGTTCGAGGACCACCGTGCCCAGCTGAAGTGGCAATGGGTGGCGGGCTTGGGCGCTTCCGAGCGCCGTTTTGACGAAGTGGCCGTGCGCGAGGCGACTTCCGGTGCCGATCTGGTGGGCTACCTGAACTACATCCATCCCTACCGGGTGCAGATTCTGGGCCCACGTGAAGTGGCCTACCTGACCAACTCCACACCCGAAGACTGTGCCCGGCGCATTGCCCGCATCGTCACGCTGGAGCCGCCGGTGCTGGTTCTGGCCGATGGCCAGGTGGCGCCCGAAGCGCTGCTGTCCATGTGCGAACGTGCTCAGATCCCGATGTTCGCCACCAAAGAGTCGTCGGCATTTGTCATTGACGTTCTGCGCGCCTACCTGTCCAAGCACTTCGCCGACCGCACCACCATGCACGGCGTGTTCATGGACATCCTGGGCCTGGGGGTGCTGATCACCGGTGAGTCCGGGCTGGGCAAGAGCGAACTGGGCCTGGAGCTGATCTCGCGTGGCAACGGCCTGGTGGCCGACGATGCGGTGGATCTGTACCGCATCAACCAGACCACCATCGAGGGCCGTTGCCCCGATCTGCTGCAGAACCTGCTGGAAGTGCGCGGCATCGGCCTGCTGGACATTCGTGCCATCTTTGGTGAAACCGCAGTGCGCCGCAAGATGCGCCTGAAGCTCATCGTGCACCTGGTGCGCAAAGAGACGCTCGAGCGCGAATACGAGCGTCTGCCCGCCGAGCCCCTGACCCAGGATATCCTGGGCATTCCGGTGCGCAAGGCGGTGATTCAGGTGGTGGCTGGGCGCAACATCGCCGTGCTGGTGGAAGCTGCCGTGCGCAACACCATCCTGCAGATGCGCGGCATTGACACGTTTCAGGAGTTCATGGACCGCCAGCGCCGCGCCATGGAGTGACCATCAGCCCTGCCGATGCGGGCAGGGTTTGCGGGTGCAGTGGGCGTACAGGCTCAGTGCGTGGTCCGCAATCTCGAAACCTTTGGCTTGGGCCACGGCCTGCTGACGGGCTTCGATTTCGGGGTCATAGAACTCTTCCACCCGGCCGCAATCCAGACACACCATGTGGTCATGGTGCTGGCCCTCGTTGAGCTCGTAGACCGCCTTGCCGCTTTCGAAATGGTTGCGGTGCAGCAAGCCGGCCTGCTCGAACTGCGTGAGCACCCGGTACACAGTCGCCAGTCCAATGTCCGCGCCTTCCTGCAACAACTGGCGAAACACGTCTTCGGCCGTCATGTGGCGCTGTACGCCGCGCTGGAAAACCTCCAGGATTTTCAGGCGAGGGCCGGTGGCTTTCAGGCCGCTGCTCTTGAGGTCGTCGATCTGCATGGGATGGTGCTTGGAGTGTGGCGGTCGCGCGGCGGGCTGGCCGCTACAATGCCCCGATGATATCGGCCTGCATCCAACCATGACAGCCTCACTGATGATTCGTCTGACTTTGCTGACCCTGGCCGCGGTGGCAGGTTTGTCCGGTTGTGGATTCCCCCAGGGGGTGCACCGTGACTCCTTCAAGCCGTATGTGCCCGATGTGGTGCAGGGCAATTTCGTCTCACGCGAACAGCGCCAGTACCTGCGCCCTGGAATGACCCGGGCCCAGGTGCGCGATGTGCTGGGCACCCCCTTGGTCACCAGTCTGTTCCATGCCGACCGTTGGGACTACGCGTTTTCCATCCGTCGCCAGGGTGTGGCGCCCCAGCAGTTCCGCATGACGCTGTACTTCAGCAACGATGTGCTCAGCAGCATCGAAAGCGACGAATTGCCCAGTGAAGTGGAATTCGTGCAGCGTCTGAGCACCCCCACCCCGGCGATCAAGGTCCCGTCACTGGAGGCGACCGAGGAACAGCTCAAGAAATACCCGGCCAGCCGAAGCAGTCAGCCTGCGCCTGCCGCTCCTCAGGCGCCCTTGCCTGCCCATTACCCGCCGCTGGAGTCTGCGCCTCGCTGAGGGGCGATTGCAGTGCCTGCTTTTTCTGTGAATCGAACATGACCGCTTCTTCCTCGAACAATGCCTTGCCCATTGCCGTGGCTGGCGCTACCGGCCGCATGGGGCACATGCTGATCGAAGCCATTCTGGGCACCGAAGACTGCCGCCTCTCGGGCGCGCTCGACATCGCTGCCAGCCCCGCGCTGGGGCAGGATGCCGCCGCCTGGCTGGGCAAGGCCTCGGGTGTGGCCGTGACCAGCGATCTGCGTGCCGGTCTGAAGGATTCGAAATTCCTGATCGATTTCACCCGCCCCGAGGGCACGATGGCGCATCTCAAGGTTTGCCGTGAGCTGGGCGTGAAGGCCGTGATCGGCACCACCGGTTTTTCGGAAGAACAAAAAGCCGAGATTGCCGACATTGCCAAGGACATCGCCATCGTCATGGCGCCCAACATGAGCGTGGGCGTCAATGTCACGCTCAAGCTGCTGCAGATGGCCGCGCAGGCGCTGGCCACCGGCTACGACATCGAAATCATCGAAGCGCACCACCGCCACAAGGTGGACGCGCCCAGCGGCACCGCGCTCAAGATGGGTGAGGTGATCGCCGAAGCGATTGGCCGCGATCTGAAAGAGTGCGCTGTCTACGAGCGCTACGGCCACACCGGCGAGCGTGACCCGTCCACCATCGGTTTTTCCACCATCCGCGGTGGTGACATCGTGGGCGACCACACGGTGCTGTTTGCCGGCACCGGCGAACGCATCGAGGTCACGCACAAATCGTCGAGCCGCGCCACCTACGCCCAGGGCAGCCTGCGTGCGGTGCGCTTCCTGGCTGGGCAGCCGCGCGGCCTGTTTGACATGTTCGACGTGCTGAACCTGCGCTGAAAACCATGAGCCCCCACATTCGCCACTTCGTGCGCTCACTGCCCCCCGAGGGGGTGCTGTCCTTCTTGGGGCGGCCCTGCGCAGGACGGCCATGAGCCTGGCCGATTTCTGGCTGCACAGCGACGCCTTCAGCCTGTTCCTGGCGCTGGTGTTGCTGGCGCTGTCGGTGGCCAGCTGGGTGGTGATCGTCTGGAAATGGCGTTTGCTGCGGCGCGTGCAGGCGGATCTGCCGCGCAGCATCGCAGCTTTCTGGCAGGCGCCGCACCTGACTGCGGCCCGCGAGCAGCTGCCCGCTTTTGACCGCGACCGTTGCTTGTCGCCGTTGGTCGACGCCACAGAACAACCCCTGACGGGCACGCTGGCTGGCGCCGGTTTGCGCCATGAACAGCTCACCCGTACCTTGCGCGACGCCCTGCACGAGGTGCTGCGCCGCCTGCAGTGGGGCCAGACGGTGCTGGCCACGGCCGGGTCGATTGCGCCGTTTGTGGGCCTGTTGGGCACCGTCTGGGGCATCTTCAACGCCCTCACCGGCATGGCCGAGGCGGGCCAGCTGACCGTGGACAAAATCGCCGGCCCGGTGGGCGAGGCGCTGGTCATGACCGCTTTCGGGCTGGGCGTGGCGATTCCGGCGGTGCTGGGCTACAACCTGCTGGGCCGCCGCATCGGCCAGATCGAGTCCGAACTCGAGGGTTTTGCCCACGACCTGCGTGGCCTGCTCGCAGGCAAGGACTGAAAAGGTATGTCATTCGGTCGCCTCGAACGCCGCACCGAAGCCCCGCCGATGAGCGAGATCAACGTCACGCCGCTGGTGGACGTGATGCTGGTGCTGCTGGTGATCTTCATGCTGACCGCGCCGCTGCTCACCAGTGCGGTGCGGCTGGATTTGCCCAGCGCGGACGCACCACCGGCCGCCGCTGCCCCCGCGCCCCTCACGCTGGCGCTGGACGCCAAAGGCGCACTGTTCCTGAATGACCGCCCGGTGACGTCCGAACAGTTGCGAGAGCGTTTGCAGGATGCTGCCCGACTGAATCCCGAGACCGAGTTGCAGCTGCGCGCTGACCAGTCGCTGTCTTACGGCAAGGTGGTGGAGGTGATGGCGCTGGCCCAGAAAGCGGGCCTGTCGCGCATCGGGTTTGTGGCGCAGCCGGTGGCGCGCTGATTTTTGACGTTGCCGGTGGGTGGGTCTGGTTTGGGTGGGGGCAAGGCTCCTTCGTCGCAGGCTCAATGTCGTCACCTTGCCCCCACCCAAACCAGACCATGGTGAGGATCAACGCCGGAAGCCAAATGCGCGCTGAGCGTGGGGTGGGCGCCGCCTGACGAAATTGAGCTTGCGACGAGGAAGGCGGCGCCCACCCCACGCTCAGCGCCCCCCACTGCCGTCCCCCCCCCGCCCCCTACAATTACCCCCCATCATGCAAGACAAGTACACCCACAAGGACATCGAAGCCGCCGCACAGGCCCGCTGGGCTTCCAAAGACGCCTACCGCGTCACCGAAGACACGAGCAAAAAGAAGTTCTACGCCTGCTCCATGCTGCCGTATCCCAGCGGCAAGCTGCACATGGGCCATGTGCGCAACTACACCATCAACGACATGCTCACGCGCCAGCTGCGCATGCGCGGTTACAACGTGCTCATGCCCATGGGCTGGGACGCCTTTGGCCTGCCCGCCGAAAATGCGGCGCTCAAGAACAAGGTGCCGCCGGCCAAGTGGACCTACGAGAACATCGCCTACATGAAAAAGCAGATGCAGGCGATGGGTCTGGCGATCGACTGGTCGCGCGAAGTGGCCACCTGCGACCCGACGTACTACAAGTGGAACCAGTGGCTGTTCCTCAAGATGCTGGAAAAAGGCATCGCCTATCGCAAGACCCAGATCGTCAACTGGGACCCGGTGGACCAGACGGTGCTGGCCAATGAGCAGGTGATCGACGGCCGTGGCTGGCGCACCGGCGCGCTGGTCGAAAAGCGCGAGATTCCGGGCTATTACCTGAACATCACCGCCTACGCGCAAGAGCTGCTCGAGCATGTGCAGATCGGCAACGAGAAGGCGACGCTGGACGGCTGGCCCGACAAGGTCCGCCTGATGCAGGAAAACTGGATCGGCAAATCGGAAGGTGTGCGCTTTGCGTTCACCCACGAGATCAAAGGGGCCGATGGTCAGTTGATCGGTGACGGCAAGATGTACGTCTTCACCACGCGCGCCGACACCATCATGGGCGTGACCTTCTGTGCGGTGGCCGCCGAGCATCCGCTGGCGCTGCACGCCGCTGCCAGCAACCCCGCATTGGCGGCGTTTTTGGAAGAGTGCAAAACCGGTGGCACCACCGAAGCCGAGCTGGCCACGCAAGAGAAAAAGGGCATGCCCACCGGCCTGTTCGTCACGCACCCGCTCACGGGCGCCCAGGTCGAGGTCTGGGTTGGCAATTACGTGCTGATGAGCTACGGCGATGGCGCCGTGATGGGCGTGCCGGCGCACGATGAGCGTGACTTTGCGTTCGCCCTCAAGTACCAGCTGCCGATCAAGCAAGTCGTGTCCGTCAAGGACCAGGCTTTCGATGCCGGTGCCTGGCAAGAGTGGTACGGCGACAAGCAAAACTGCGTGTGTGTCAACTCCGGCGAGTTGGACGGTTTGAACCAGAAGGCGGCTGTCAACAAGGTGGCCGAGCTGCTGGCCGCCAAAGGTCTGGGCGAGAAGAAAACGACCTGGCGTCTGCGCGACTGGGGCATCAGCCGCCAGCGCTACTGGGGTACACCGATCCCGATCATCCATTGCGACGAGCACGGCGCGGTGCCCGTGCCCGAAAAAGACCTGCCGGTCGTGCTGCCGCAGGACTGCATTCCCGACGGCTCGGGCAACCCGCTGCACAAGCACGAAGGCTTCCACGCCGGTGTGACCTGCCCGGTGTGCGGCAAGCCGGCCCGCCGCGAAACCGACACCATGGACACCTTTGTGGATTCGTCCTGGTACTTCATGCGCTATTGCGATCCGCAGAATGCCGAGGCCATGGTCGCGGGTGGCGCCGATTACTGGATGCCGATGGACCAGTACATCGGTGGCATTGAGCACGCCATCCTGCACCTGCTGTACGCGCGCTTCTGGACCAAGGTCATGCGCGATCTGGGCCTGGTCAAGGTGGACGAGCCCTTCAAGCGCCTGCTCACGCAGGGTATGGTGCTCAACCACATCTATTCGCGCCGCACCGCCAAGGGCGGCAAGGACTATTTCTGGCCGCACGACGTCGAGCATGTGCTGGGTGATGACGGCAAGATCGTCGGCGCCAAGCTTAAGAACGCCGCCGAGAGCGGCGATGGCCTGCTGCCCGTGGGCACGCCCATCGACTACGAGGGCGTGGGCACCATGTCCAAGTCCAAGAACAACGGCGTGGACCCGCAGGACCTGATTGAAAAATACGGCGCCGACACCGCGCGCCTGTACACCATGTTCACCGCGCCGCCCGAGGCCACGCTGGAGTGGAACGACGCGGCGGTGGAAGGCAGCTACCGTTTCTTGCGCCGCGTGTGGAACTTCGCGGCCAAGAACGAAGCCTTGCTCAAGAAGGGCATCGCAGTCGATCGCAGCCAGAAGGTGGAGTTTGGCAAGGCTGCCAAGGCCCTGCGCCTGGACATCCACACCGTGCTCAAACAGGCCAATTACGACTACGAGCGCATGCAGTACAACACCGTCGTCTCGGCGGTGATGAAGATGCTCAACACGCTCGAAGACGTGCAGCTGTCGGACAGCGCCGAAGACTGCGCCGCGCTGGCCGAAGCCTTCTCCGTCCTGCTGCGCGTGCTCTACCCGGCCTGCCCGCACATCACCGACCAGCTCTGGAACGAGCTGGGTTACGCCGCCTGTTGCGGCGACCTGCTCGACGTGGCCTGGGCCGAGGTGGACGAATCGGCCCTGCAACGCGATGAGATCGAACTCATGCTGCAAGTCAACGGCAAGCTGCGCGGCTCGATTCTGGTGCCCGCCAGCGCCGACAAGGCGCAGATCGAGCAGATCGCGCTGGCCAGCGAGGCCTTTGCCAAAGCCGCCAATGGCGCGGCGGCCAAAAAGGTCATCGTGGTCCCCGGGCGCCTGGTGAACGTGGTGGCCTGAGGTGCAGCGCCGTCTGTTTGCGCTCGCCATGGCTGCAGCCGTTTTGACGGGCTGTGGCTTTCAGCTGCGCCAGACGGGCGAGTACCCGTTCAAAACACTGTACGCCGGTTTTTCCACGACCACGCCGCTGGGGGCTGAGCTCAGCAGGCAGCTGCGCGGCACCGGTCGCATAGAACTGCTGACCGAGGCCAAGCAGGCGCAGCAGGCCGACGTGATTCTGGACATTCTGCAAGAGCAGCGCCAGCGCGTCGTGGTCGGGACCAATGCCTCCGGTCAGGTCCGCGAACTGCAGCTGCGCATGACGATCCGGTTCCGTCTGCGGTCGCCGGAAGGCGTGGAGTGGATCGAGCCATCGGAGCTGTACCAGCAACGCGATCTGAGCTTCAACGAAACGGCGGCGCTGTCCAAGGAAATCGAAGAAGCGATGCTCTACCGCGACATGCAAAACGACATCGTGCAGCAGATCGTGCGGCGCCTGTCGCGGGTCAAACCGCCGGTGGTGCGGTAAGGCCATGCAGCTGGCTCTGGCGCAACTGGGCGCGCACCTGCAAAAGGGCTTGCGCAGCCTCTACACCCTGCACGGCGACGAGCCGCTCTTGATGCAGGAGGCGGCCGACGCCATCCGCACTGCCGCGCGTGCCCAGGGCTACACCGAGCGCACCGTGCACACGGTGCAGGGCGCGCACTTTGACTGGAGCGAGGTGCTGGCCGCGGGCGGGTCCTTGAGCCTGTTTGCCGACAAGCAGATCGTCGAGGTGCGCATTCCCTCGGGCAAGCCCGGCAAGGACGGCAGCGCCGCTATCCAGCAGTTGGTGGAGCAGGCCCAGGGCAACGACTCGACGCTCACGCTGTTCATGCTGCCCCGGCTGGACTTTGCCACCCGCAAGGGGGCCTGGTTCGGTGCGCTGGACAACGGTGGCGTGAGCATCCAGCTCGACACCATCGAGCGGGCCGCCTTGCCGCAGTGGATCGCCCAACGCCTGCAGCAGCAGGGCCAGCATGTGGCGCCGGGCGAGGAGGGGCAGCGCACACTGCAGTTCTTTGCCGACCGCGTGGAGGGCAATTTGCTCGCGGCGCATCAGGAAATCCAGAAGCTGGCCCTGCTTTTTCCCCCAGGCGAACTGTCGCAGGCGCAGGTCGAGTCGGCCGTGCTCAATGTGGCGCGCTACGACGTGTTCAAGCTGTCCGAGGCGGTGCTCTCCGGCCAGGTGGCGCGTGTGCAACGCATGCTCGACGGTCTGCAGGCCGAGGGTGAGGCCGAGGTGCTGGTGCACTACACCCTGGCCGAAGACATCCGCGCCCTCAAACGCGTGAAAGACGCGATGGCCGCGGGCCAACCGCTGCCGATGGCGCTCAAGGCACAGCGCATCTGGGGGCCGCGCGAGCGCCTGTTCGAACGGGTGCTGCCGCGCCTGAGCCCGGCCCGGCTCAACAACCTGCTGCAGTCGGCGCATCAGGTGGACGGCATCGTCAAAGGCCTGAAAGTGCCCAACTGGCCCCAGGACGGCTGGCAGGCCCTGCACCGTCTGGCCCTGCGCTTTGCCCGCATGTGCATGGTGCGTTGAGCGTTGCTGTCCGCAGGCGCACGCCCCTGCGCGCGAATGGCCCGAAGCTTGGCCCTCAAGCCAGCTGCAAGGTCAGAAGGTGAGAAAATCAGCCCATGAACGCCCTGAACACCACCGAGCACATGCAGACACTGGGTCTGCAGGCCAAACAGGCATCAAGCCAGATGGCCAAGGCCTCGGCCGCCGTCAAGAACCATGCGCTGCGCCGCCTCGCGGCTTTGCTGCGCGAGAACGTGGACGCCCTGCAGGTGAATAACGCCAAAGACCTGGAGCGCGCGCGCGCCGCGGGCCTGGCCGAGCCGATGGTGGACCGCCTCAAACTCACCCCCAAGGTGCTGGAGACCTGCGCTCAGGGCTGCGAGCAGCTTGCGGCCATGCCCGATGTGATCGGCGAGATCATCGGCATGAAGCAGCAGCCCAGCGGCATCCGCGTGGGCCAGATGCGGGTGCCGATCGGCGTGTTCGGCATGATCTTCGAGAGCCGGCCCAATGTGACCATTGAAGCAGCAAGCCTCTCGATCAAGAGCGGCAATGCCTGCATCCTGCGCGGCGGCTCCGAGGCGATCGAGTCCAACAAGGCGCTGGCCCGTCTGGTGCAGCAGGCGCTGGTGGACGCCGGCCTCCCGGTCGATGCCGTGCAGCTGGTGCAGACCACCGACCGTGCGGCGGTGGGCCAGCTGATCGCCATGCCGCAGTACGTGGACGTGATCATTCCGCGCGGCGGCAAGGGTCTGATCGAGCGCATCAGCGCCGAGGCCAAGGTGCCCGTCATCAAGCACCTGGACGGCAACTGCCACACCTATGTGGATGACCCCTGCGACATCGCCATGGCCGTCAAGGTGGCCGACAACGCCAAGACGCAAAAGTACAGCCCCTGCAACGCCAGCGAAGGTTTGCTGGTGGCCCGTGGTGTCGCGGCCGGGTTTTTGCCGAAGATCGGCGCGGTCTATGCCGCCAAGGGCGTGGAGATGCGTTGCTGCCCCGAGGCCAAGGCCATCCTGGCCACCGTGCCGGGTGCGAATGTGAAAGACGCGACCGAGCAGGACTGGTTTGAGGAGTACCTCGCGCCCATCATCAGCGTCAAGGTGGTGGCGGGTCTGGACGAAGCGATCGCCCACATCAACCACTACAGCAGCCACCACACCGACGCCATCCTCACGCGCGACCACATGCATGCGCAGCGCTTCCTGCGCGAGGTGGATTCGTCGAGCGTGATGGTCAACGCCAGCACCCGTTTTGCCGATGGCTTTGAATACGGGCTGGGCGCCGAGATCGGCATTTCCACCGACAAATTCCACGCCCGCGGTCCGGTGGGCATCGAGGGTTTGACCTCGCTCAAGTACGTGGTGCTGGGCGAAGGCGAAGTCCGCCAGTGATGCGGTGCACGCAGGCCATGGGTCTGTCGTGCGCGTGCTTGTGATCCGGGGATGTGACCCCATATAGTCGGGTTTGAATACCCAAAAAAGGCCTGCTTCATGGTTCCTCACCTTGTCACTGCGCTCACCGGTCCCATCAACGAGCTGGAGCAGCGCATCCTGGACTCGATGCCGGCGATCGAGCGCTGGTTCCGTCTGGAGTGGATGGAGCACACGCCGCCCATCTACACCTCGGTCGACATCCGCAATGCAGGCTTCAAGCTTGCGCCGGTGGACACCAACCTGTTCCCGGGTGGCTGGAACAACCTGACCACGGCCATGCTGCCGCTGGCGGTGCAGGCGGCGCAGGCGGCGATCGAGAAGATCTGCCCCGAAGCCAAGAACCTGCTGATCATTCCAGAGAACCACACCCGCAACACCTTCTACCTGACCAATGTGCTGCAGCTGCAGCGCATCTTCAGCACCGCCGGCCTGAATGTGCGCATCGGCTCGATCAACCCCGAGATCAAGGACGTCACGCCGATCACCCTGCCCAACGGCGAGACCATCGTGCTCGAACCGGTGGTGCGCAGCAAGCGCCGCCTGGGCCTCAAGGACTTCGATCCCTGCACCATCCTGCTCAACAACGACCTGTCGGCGGGGGCCCCGGGCATTCTCGAAGAGCTGCACGAGCAGTTTTTGCTGCCGCCGCTGCACGCGGGCTGGAGCGTGCGCCGCAAGAGCACCCATTTCCAGAGCTACGAGGAAGTGGCCAAGCGCTTTGGCAAGATGCTGGGCATCGACCCCTGGTTGATCAACCCGATGTTCAACCAGTGCGGCGAGGTCAACTTTGCCGAGGGCACCGGCATGGAATGCCTGCGCAGCAATGTGGATGCGTTGCTCACCAAGATCAAGCGCAAGTACAAGGAATACGGCATCAACGAGAAGCCCTTTGTCGTGGTCAAGGCCGACAACGGGACCTACGGCATGGGCATCATGACCGTGCGTGACGTCTCCGACCTGGACCAGCTCAACCGCAAGACGCGCAACAAGATGAGCGTCATCAAGGACGGCCAGGAAGTGAGCGACGTGATCATTCAGGAAGGCGTGCTCACCCATGAGCGCATCAATGATGCGGTGGCCGAGCCAGTGGTCTACATGATGGACCGCTACGTGGTCGGCGGCTTCTATCGTGTACACGCCGAGCGCGGCATTGACGAAAACCTCAACGCGCCGGGCGCAAGCTTTGTGCCACTGGCTTTCGATGAGAGTGCTCACCTGCCCCAGCCGGGCGTCAAACCCGGCGCCAGCGTGCCCAACCGTTTTTACATGTACGGCGTCATCGCACGTCTGGCCATGCTGGCGGCCAGCTACGAACTCGAGGCCACCGACCCCGAAGCCGAGGTGTACGAGTAAATCAAAAGTGTTGGTTGTTGCGCCGCAACATTGCCTCGCCATCGTGGGTGACACCCCAGGCTGGCAGGCGCAAAATAGGCACTTCCTGCGTTCTGGAGCCTGACCCCCGGTCAGGCTGTTTTTTGTGTCATCGACAAAATCCTCTCTGGCGGCCCTGACCCTGGGCGCCATCGGCGTCGTGTACGGCGATATCGGCACCAGCGTGCTGTACGCCATGAAAGAAGTGTTCGGTTCAGGCCATGTGCCATTCACGCCGGACAACGTCTTCGGCATCCTGTCCATCTTTTTCTGGACCCTGACCACCATCGTGTCGGTCAAGTATGTGAGCTTGGTGCTGCGTGCCGATAACCACGGTGAAGGCGGACTGGTGGCCATGCTGGCGCTGGCATCCCAGTCGGTCAGAGACCGGCCTGAGCTGCGCAAGGTGCTGCTCATCGTCGGCATTTTTGGGACCTGTCTGTTTTACGGCGATGGCGTGATCACACCGGCGATTTCGGTGCTGTCGGCGGTCGAAGGGCTGGAAGTGGTGTCGCCGGCCTTCAAGAAATCGGTCATCCCTCTGACGCTCATCATCCTGCTGGCGCTGTTCTGGGTGCAAAAACGGGGAACGGCTGGCATCGGCAAGTTTTTTGGTCCGATCACCCTGATCTGGTTTGGGGTGATTGCGCTGCTGGGTTTGTCGCACATTGCGCACCACCCGCAAATCCTCTGGGCCATCAGTCCGCACTATGCACTGGGATTCATCTGGAACCACACCGGCACCACCTTCATCATTTTGGGTGCAGTGGTCCTGTGCGTCACGGGTGGCGAGGCGCTGTACGCCGACATGGGCCACTTTGGCAAAAAGCCCATCCGTCTGGCCTGGTTTTCAGTGGTCATGCCGGCGCTCACCCTCAACTATTTCGGGCAGGGGGCGCTGCTGCTGGCCGAGCCTGAGGCCGTCAAAAACCCCTTCTTCATGATGGCGCCAGACTGGGCCTTGCTGCCGCTGGTGGGACTGGCCACCATGGCCACCGTGATCGCCTCGCAGGCCCTGATTTCGGGTGCGTTCAGCGTCACCAAACAGGTCATCCAGCTGGGTTTTCTGCCGCGCCTGCAGGTGCTGCACACCAGCGAAACCGACACCGGTCAGATCTACATGCCCTTTGTGAACTGGGGCCTGTTTGTGTCGATCGTGCTGGCTGTGGGCATGTTCCGCTCATCAAGCAATCTGGCGGCAGCCTATGGCATTGCGGTCTGCACCGACATGCTGATCACCACCGTGCTGACCTTCTTTGTCATCCGCTATGCCTGGAAACTGCCGCTGGCGCTGTGCATCGGGGCCACCGGCTTTTTCTTTGTGGTTGATCTGGCCTTCTGGGCGTCCAACCTGCTCAAGCTGTTCGATGGTGGCTGGTTCCCGCTGGTGATTGGCGGTGCTGTTTTCGTGCTGATGCTCACCTGGTACGACGGACGCCGGTTGCTCAACGAATCCTTGCGGTCAGACGCCCTCAGGCTCAGCGACTTCCTGGAGGCCGTGTTCATTGCGCCGCCTGCACGGGTGGAGGGCACGGCCGTGTTCATGACGGCCGAACCCGGCAATGTGCCCAATGCACTGCTGCACAACCTCAAACACAACAAGATCCTGCACCAGCAGAACCTTTTTGTGACCGTGCGCAGCCATGAGGTGCCACGCATGGAGGCGGACAAGCGGTTGGAGATCACGCCACTGGGCCACGAATGCTGGCAAGTGATTGTCAACTACGGTTTCAAGGACGACCCGGACCTGCCGACGGCCCTGTCGCAGCATCAGAACCAGGGCTACAGCCTTGATGCGATGACCACCAGCTATTTTCTGTCCCGCGACATCGTGATTCCCACGATCGGCAGCGGCATGGCCCCCTGGCGTGAGAAGTTGTTTGCGCAGATGCACCACAACGCCAGTGCGGCGGCCGAGTTCCTGAACCTGCCGACCAACGCGGTGGTGGAACTGGGCTCCAAGATCGAGATTTGATCGGGCAAGGCCTTGGATGGCCAGACCTGCTGAAACCCCTGCTCGTCGGGGCGTTGGTGTCTCAGAGGTCTTTCTTCAGGGCCAATGCCCGCTCGTACAGCGCGTTGCGTGGCTCACCTGAAATTTCAGCGGCCAGCTTGACGGCGGTTTTCACAGGCAATTCGGCCAGCAGGCACTGCAGCACCCGCTCGCCTTCACCTTGCGTGGTGGCCACCGCCTGGTCATGCACCACCAGCACGAATTCGCCACGCTGGTGCTCGGGCCGTTCGGCCAGCCACTGGGGCAAGGCGCGCGCCTGCAGGGTTTCGATCTGTTCGAACTGTTTGGTCAGTTCCCGGCCAATCGTCACCGGGCGCTCGCCCAGCACGGACAAAGCCTCGGCCAGGGCGCCGATGCGGTGAGGCGCTTCGAGCATCACCACGGCACGCTTCTCCTGTGCAAGGGTGGCAATGGCCTGCTGGCGTTCGGTGGCCTTGCTGGGCAGAAAACCGGTGAAGACAAAGCCATCGCCCGTCATGCCGGCCGCACTGAGCAGGGTGGTGATGCTGCTGGCGCCGGGCAGGGGCATGATGCGGTGGCCAGCGCCTCGCGCGGCCTGCACCAGCCGGGCGCCCGGGTCGCTGATGGCGGGGGTGCCGGCATCGCTGACGTAGGCGATGCGCTGGCCCTGAGCCAGCCGGTCCAGTACAGCCTGTGCTGCTTCGGCTTCGTTGTGCTGGTGCACGGCCAGCAGTTGTGCACCTGGGCGCTCCAGCCCGTAGGCGCGCAGCATTTGCTGGGTGTGTCGCGTGTCCTCGCAGGCTATGGCATCGACCAGGCCCAGCACATGCAGGGCGCGCAGGCTGATGTCGGCCAGGTTGCCAATCGGGGTGGCCACCACATACAGTGTGTGCGTCGGGTGCTGCTGGGCCCCGGCTGCATCCTGCGCCGCCTGCAGTGCATGGGCGAAGCTGGTGCTCAGGGAGGAAGAAATCATGCCAATGCTCCAACAGGGACAGGGAAAAGGTCGTCGCAGCACCAAGGCCCGCGGTGATGCGGCCGAAGACGCGGCACTGGACATGTTGCAGGCCCGTGGCCTGCGCTTGCTGGTGCGCAATTATCGGATGCCCGGACGCGGGGCCGCCGAGATCGACCTCGTCATGCAGGCCGCAGACGGTACGGTGGTGTTTGTCGAAGTGCGCCAGCGCAGCCGCATCGACCATGGCGGCGCCGGGGCCAGCATTGGCGCCGCCAAGCGTGCGCGGATCGTGCGGGCCGCGCAGCATTACCTGTTGCGCTGGCAGCGTCTGCCGCCCGTGCGTTTCGATGTGGTGCTGCTCGAGGGCGCAGGCCCGGTCTGGCTGCCAGCGGCTTTTGATGCAGCTTGAGCGTCACAGCTTGTCACGCTTGAGTCCGCCCAGTCGGACGGTTTTTCCATGGGGCGTGCTGCGGGCCCGGGTATGATCCGCGCCATGCAAGAGCTGCGCATTCAACAGCATTTCATCGACAGCGCCGACCTGTATTACCAGGTCTCGGAAACCCTGGCCAAGCCGGTGGATGCGGCCGTGCAGGCCTTGCTGGCCAGCGTGACCGGTGGCGGCAAGGTGCTGGTGGCCGGGGGCGGGGCCTCCATCGCCCTGGCGCAATACCTGACGGGCTTGCTGGTGGGTGGTTTCGAGCGCGAGCGTCCCGGACTGGCCGCTGTGACCCTGGGAGCCGATGCCGTGTGGGCCTCGGCCTGGTCGGGAGATGAAGGTTTGTCCCGTCAGGTTCATGCGCTGGGACAGGCTGGTGATGTGCTGGTGCTGATTTCCGCCCATGGCGACGAGTCTGTGCTGGCTCAGGCGGTTCGCGCTGCGCATGACCGGGAGATGACCGTGCTGGCGATCACGGGCGGCAGTGGCGGAGCCGTGGCGCGGCTGCTGCGGGAAACGGATGTGCATGTGTGCGTGCCCCACGAGCGGGCCGCACGGGTACGTGAGGTGCAGCAACTGGTGCTGCACTGTCTGTGTGATGGAATCGACACCCAATTGCTGGGTGAACAGGAGCCGATGTGATGAAACTGCAACTTCAAAAAGTCCTGCTGGCCACTGTGGCCGGCGTCAGCCTGCTGTCCGGTTGTGCACCCTTGGTGGTGGGGGGCGCTGTGGTCGGTGGCCTGGTGGCGGTGGACCGCCGTACCTCCGGCACGCAGCTGGAAGATGAAGCCATCGAACTCAAGGTTGCCAACGCGGTGAACAAGGAGCTGGGTGAACGTGTGCACCTGAACGTCACCAGCTACAACCGCCGTGTGCTGCTGACCGGTGAAGTCCGCAACGATGCGGACCGCTCGCGGGCGACCTTGCTGGCCCAGAGCCAGGAGAACGTCAAGGACGTCGTCAATGACCTGGCCATTGGCGCACCCAGCAGCCTGTCGCAGCGCACCAAGGACACAGTGACGACCGGCCAGGTCAAGGCGGCCTTTGTGGACGCCAAGGACCTGCAGGCCAGTGCGGTCAAGGTGGTCACCGAACGGGGCATCGTTTACCTGATGGGGCGTGTCACGGCCCGCGAGGCCCAGCGCGCCACCGACATCGCACGTGGCATCAGTGGCGTGGCCAAGGTGGTGCGGGTGTTCGAGGACATCTCCGAAGAAGAGCTCAAGCGCCTGAGCCAGCCGCCGCTGTCGCGCTGACAAGCCGCATCCAACAAAAAAGCGACCCGCGGGTCGCTTTTTTGTTGGATCGTGCCGGCCTCAGCGCAGACGCTTGATCAGGCTCGAGGTGTCCCAGCGGCCACCTTCCATCTGCTGCACATCGGCATAGAACTGGTCCACCAGCGCGGTCACCGGCAGGCGCGCGCCGTTGCGCTTGGCTTCGTCGAGCACCAGGCCCAGATCCTTGCGCATCCAGTCCACTGCAAAGCCGAAATTGAACTGGTCGTCCACCATGGTCTTTCCGCGGTTGTCGAGTTGCCAGCTCTGGGCGGCGCCCTTGCCGATCACGTCCAGCACCAGTTTCATGTCCAGTCCGGCGTGCTGACCGAAGGCAATGGCTTCGGACAGGCCCTGCACCAGGCCGGCGATGCAGATCTGGTTGACCATCTTGGCCAGCTGACCCGCGCCCGAGTCGCCGATCAGGGTGAAAGCGCGCGAGAACGCCATGGCCACGGGTTTGACCTTGTCAAAGGTGGCCGCATCACCGCCGCACATCACGGTCAGCATGCCGTTGACGGCGCCGGCCTGACCGCCCGAGACGGGCGCGTCGATGAACTGCAGGCCGCGTTTTTGGGCTTCGCTGCTGAGCTCGCGCGCCACGCTGGCCGACGCGGTGGTGTGGTCCACAAATACCGCGCCGGGCTTCATGCCGGCAAAGGCGCCATCCGGACCCAGCACCACGCTGCGCAGGTCGTCATCGTTGCCCACGCAGGCGAACACGATGTCGGCCCCCGCTGCCGCCTCGCGCGGGGTGGGGGCGCTGGCGTGGCCTGGGCATTCGGCCATCCAGGCCTGGGCTTTGGCAGGGCTGCGGTTGTACACGGTGACCTGGTGCCCGGCGCGGGTCAGGTGCCCGGCCATGGGGTAGCCCATCACGCCCAGGCCCAGAAAGGCGACTTTGTGGGGGGGGCAGGTGTCGTAGGTTTTCTGACCGATGTTGCTCATGGGGAGTTGGCCTTGATGCAGGTTGAACAATGGCCGGAATTTAACAGCACGGGGGCGCGGCTTTGGTAGTCTTGGGCACATGAGCTCCATTGCCGAAAACCTTCAGACGGTGCGTGACCGCATCCGGGCAGCCTGTGATGCGGCGGGCCGCCCGCCCGCCAGCGTGCGCCTGCTGGCCGTGTCCAAGACCTTTGGTCCCGAGGCGGTGCGCGAGGCCCATGCCGCAGGCCAGACGGCGTTTGGCGAGAACTACATCCAGGAGGCGGTGGACAAGATCGCGGCCTTGCGCGATTTGCCACTGGAGTGGCACTGCATCGGCCCGATCCAGAGCAACAAGACCCGGCTGGTGGCCGAGCATTTTGACTGGGTGCACAGCGTGGACCGCTTCAAGATCGCGCAGCGCCTGTCGGACCAGCGGCCCGGGCACCTGCTGCCGCTGCAGGTGTGCCTGCAGGTCAACACCGATGGCGGGCCCACCAAATCGGGTGTTCAGCCGGCGGATGTGCTGGAACTGGCGCGCGCGGTGGCTTGTCTGCCGCGCCTGGTGCTGCGCGGCCTGATGACGATCCCGGACCCGGTGGAGGGCTTCGAGGCCGAATTGGCGCTGCACCGTCGCGCCACGGACCTGTTTGCGCAGGTCCGCAGAGAATTGGCCCTGCCGCAGTTCGACACCTTGTCCATGGGCATGACGGCCGATCTGGAGGCGGCCATCGCGGCGGGCAGCACCCTGGTGCGGGTGGGCACGGCCATTTTCGGCAAGCGCTGAAAGCGTTTGCCGATCGGCCGCTTACTGTGCCTGGAACCCGCTGGCCTTGATGATGCGCGCCCAGGTGGCGGTGTAGGCTTTTTCACGCTCGCCCAGTTGCTGGGGTGTCATGTAGCCCACGGTCAGGCCCATGGCCGTCAGACGCTCTTTCACCTCGGGCATGGCCACCACTTTGGACACCGCATCGGCGTAGCGGTCAATCACGGCCTTGGGCGTGCCGTGCGGTGCCCAGATACCGTAATACGGCAGGTCTTCAAAACCGGCCAAGCCCAGCTCGGCAAAGGTCGGCACGTCGGGCAGCAGGGCCTGGCGCTTGGCGCCGATCACGGCCACCATGCGCAGCTTGCCGGCCTTGTGGTTCTCGATGAAGTCGGGCACTGAGCCGGTGCCGGCAGCGATCTGGTTGCCCAGCATGTCGGCCATCATGGGTGCGCTGCCACGGTAAGGGGCGGCTTGCAGGTCCAGTTTGTATTTCTCGCCAATCACCTTGACCAGGAACTCGGGCACCGAGGCCGGCGCCGGCACGCCCACCGTGTCCTTGCCTCTGCTTTTGACCCAGGCGACGTATTCGTTGAACGTCTTGGCCGGGGTGCCGCCAGAGACGGCCAGGCCGTTGACGAAAGTGGCAAAGCCAGCCACGGGGGCGAAGTCCTGGGCCGTGTTGAAGCCGGGCGCCTTCACAACCTGCGGCAGGATGGAAATGGTGTGGTCGTGCGAGAGGAACAGCACCGAACCGTCGGCTGGCGCGGCCTTGAGGGCTTGTGCCGCGATCTGACCACCGGCGCCCGCCTTGTTCTCGACGATCACGTTGGCGTTCAGCTGGTCCTTGAGCTTGTCGCTCAGCAGGCGGGCAATGGCGTCGGTGCCGCCGCCTGGGGGAAAGCCCACCATCAGCTTGATGGTCGGGTCGGCGGCATGGGCGCTGGACAGGCCCAGGCTCATCGCGGCCAGGGCGCTCAGAAGGTGGCGACGTGTGGTGCGCAAGGCGGTTTTCATGCAAAGACTCCAAGGTTCAAATACCTTGGAATCTAGCACTGTCCGGGCGCTTGCCTGCTGACGCGGGCCCTGAGCTGGATCCGGGTCAGAACCGCGGCAAGTCCGGATGCTTGATCTGCCCGGCGCGGACCAGCATCTTGCCGTACTCGGCGCAGCGGTGCAGGGTCGGAATCACCTTGCCGGGGTTGAGCAGGCCCTGCGGATCGAAGGCGCGCTTGACGCCGAACATCTGCTCGTTTTCTTCGGCAGAAAACTGCACGCACATGCTGTTGACCTTCTCGATGCCCACGCCGTGCTCGCCGGTGACGGTGCCGCCCATGGCCACGCTGGTTTCCAGGATGTCGGCACCAAACAGCTCGCAGCGGTGCAGCTGGTCGGGGTCGTTCGCATCGAACAGGATCAGCGGGTGCAGGTTGCCGTCGCCCGCGTGAAAGACGTTCAGGCATTTGAGGGCGTACTTTTCTTCCATCTCCTGAATCGCTTGCAGGATGTCGGCCAGGCGCTTGCGCGGGATGGTCGAGTCCATGCACATGTAGTCGGGGCTGATGCGGCCCGAGGCCGGGAAGGCGTTCTTGCGACCGCTCCAGAATTTCAGGCGCTGGGCTTCGCTCTCGCTCACCGCAATGGCGGTGGCGCCGGCGGCCGTCAGCACGGCCGACATGCGGCCGATTTCTTCCTCAACTTCCTCGGGCGTGCCGTCGCTCTCGCACAGCAAAATCGCCGCGGCACTCAGGTCGTAGCCGGCGTGCACAAAGTCCTCGACGGCGGCGGTCATGGGGCCGTCCATCATCTCCAGCCCGGCCGGGATGATGCCGGCCGCGATCACAGCGGCCACGGCATCACCGGCTTTGCGCACGTCGTCAAAGCTGGCCATGATGCAGCGCGCCAGCTGGGGCTTGGGCACCAACTTGACGGTGACCTCGGTGGTCACGGCCAGCATGCCTTCGCTGCCGATCAGCACCGCCAGCAGGTCGTAGCCGGGGGCGTCCAAGGCATCGCTGCCAAATTCAATGGGGTCGCCCTCGATGGTGAAGCCTTTGACCTTGAGCACGTTGTGCACCGTCAGCCCGTATTTGAGGCAGTGCACCCCGCCCGAGTTCTCGGCCACGTTGCCGCCAATCGTGCAGGCGATCTGACTGGACGGGTCGGGTGCGTAGTACAGGCCATAGGGCGCGGCCGCTTCGCTGATGGCCAGGTTGCGCACGCCACACTGCACCACCGCCGTGCGGCTGACCGGATCGACTTTTTGGATCTGGTTGAAGCGCGCCATCGACAGCGTCACGCCCATGCGGTGCGGCATGGCCCCGCCCGAGAGACCGGTGCCGGCGCCACGGGCGACCACCGGAACCTGCAACTGGTGGCAGGTTTTCAGCACGGCCTGCACCTGCGCCTCGGTCTCGGGCAGGCAGACGACCAGCGGGC